>Ga0209433_10000109_pt1 | contig 24414 bp, 22 predicted proteins | sample METZYME_5_50m_FD_187552 | JGI IMG/M metagenome (GOLD analysis project Ga0209433, IMG submission 187552) | Marine microbial communities from oxygen minimum zone in mesopelagic equatorial Pacific - METZYME_5_50m (SPAdes) (version 2) | ecosystem: Environmental > Aquatic > Marine > Oceanic | place...
TTAAGCATTTACCAGTTTTTTAAGTATGACCAATAATGCAAAAAAGATAATAAAACCCAAAAGCACCCATCTCATTCCCTTGTATGTATTTTTTAGGAACTTAAGATCTTTTCTGTAGCTAATTACAATGATAATTGTAAAAGTGATAACAAAAAAAATTGCAAAAATAAGTTGTCCTTTACTAAACATATTTATTTTTATAAATATAATTCAAATAAATAATCCTTATGAAAAAACAAATAGATTCTGTAAAACAATTTCATGATACTTATAAAATTGGCTACAAAAATGAGCCAACGGCAAACATAGGATCTGAAAAGAATAAACTCAGATTTAAATTAATGAGTGAGGAAAATGAGGAATATTTAGTTGCTGCAAATAATAACGATATGATTGAGGTTGCTGATGCGCTTGGAGATATGTTATACATTTTATGTGGAACAATTTTAGAACATGGCATGCAAGATATAATAGAGCCTATTTTTGATGAAATTCAAAAAAGTAATATGAGTAAACTAGGCGACGATGGTAATCCAATTTTTAGGGAAGATGGTAAGGTTTTGAAGGGGCCAAACTACTTTAAACCTAATTTTACAAAATTTTTTAACTAATTTTTAATTTCCAATTTTCATATTCAGCCGACCTGTCATATTGAATATCATTTAGCTTTTTCTTTAGCATCAATGACCATGGTTTTTTTAAATCAGGTAAATTGAAATCATTTTTTTGGTAACCGAATGTTTTTATTGGTAAAATCACAACTGCAGTGCCAGTTCCAAAAATCTCCATCAATTCCCCTTTGTTTTGAGCATTCATTAATTCATCAACAGTTATAATTCTTTCCTCAATATCAATTTTTGAGTCTTTAGCTAGTTTTATAATACTTTTTCTCGTAATACCGTCCAAAATACTATCACTTGTGGGGGATGTAATTAATTTGTCTCCAATCCTAAAAAATAAATTCATAGTACCAGCTTCCTCAATGGATTTATGGTTATTTGAATCTGTCCATATGATTTGCTGATATCCTTCCTCTTTTGCAATGGACGTTGGGTAAAATTGTGCAGCATAATTGCCAGCAGCCTTTGCATAACCAACACCACCTTTTGCAGCTCTGCTATATTTTTCTTCAATTTTTACTTTAATTTTTTGATTGCCGTAATATGATTTTGCAGGACAACAAATAATCATAAAGGTGTATTCAATCGCTTCACTCGCATTTATAGAGGGCTCAGATGCAAACACAAAAGGCCTTAAATACAAAGCATTTCCATCACCTTTTTTTACCCAATCCTTATCAATTTTCAACAATTCAGTTAAACCATCAAAAAATATATTTTTTGGTATTTCTGGAATTGCCATTCTCGTTGATGATTTATTAAATCTTTTAAAGTTCTCATCAGGTCTGAATAATATCAAAGAATCATTATCGCTTCTGTAACATTTCATTCCTTCAAAAATTGCTTGTCCGTAATGGAAAACCCTCGCAGATGGACTTATTAAAAAATTATCATAAGGCATTATTTTTCCAGTGCCCCAGTTGTTGTTGGAGTATTTACATACAAACAAATGGTCTGTAAAAATTTTTCCAAACTCAAGATTTTCAAAATCTACATTCTTTATTTTTGAGTTTTTTGTTAATACAATTTCCATGCTAATATTTTATAAATGTAAAATTACAAATTAACTTTGAGGTTGTAGATAAAAAGAAACAAAATTGAAATTTCTAATAACAGGTGGGACTGGACTAATAGGAACTAGATTATCTAGGTCATTAATTGAAAATGGACATAGTGTAAATATACTCTCCAGAAAATTTAGAAAATCAGCAAATCCTAATGAAAATTATTTTACTTGGAATCCCGAAATAAACGTAATTGATAAAAATTGTATCAAGAATGTTGACATAATTATAAATTTAGCTGGAAGCTCCGTATTTTCATTATGGACAAAATCAAATAAGAAAAAAATTCTTAACTCAAGGATAAGTTCTCTAGATACAATTTATAATCTTCTAATTAACAATAAGCATCAAGTAAAACGTATTATTTCTGCATCTGCAATAGGCATTTATCCAAATCATAAATCTAAAATTTACGATGAGAGCTCAGATAATATTTCAAATACTTTTTTAGGAAAGATTGTATTTGATTGGGAATTAAAAGCAAAGAGTTTCGAAAATATCAATATTGACATTTCATTAATAAGAATTGGACTTGTCCTATCTGAAGAGGGAGGTATGTTAGAGAAGCTTCTACAAATCAACAGTTTAAGAATTTGCTCAATTATTGAAAATGGTGAACAGTGGCAATCTTGGATTCACATTGAAGATTTAGTTAAAATTTTTTACTTTGTTCAAAAAAATAAAATTAACGGTATTGTAAATGCTGTTGCTCCCAATCCATTAACTTTCAATGAGCTTCAAAAATTTATTTCCTCACATTACAAAAGACCTATAATCTCTCTCAATCTGCCAAAGTTTTTATTCACAACACCACTTTCATTGTTGGGTATGCTTGATTTTTATCATGATATTATAGCATCAAATAAAAAAGTTTCATCAAAAAAAATAATGGAAAATGGATATAAATTTATTTATTCATCAATATCACAGATAAAATAATATGATGACATTTTGTCAAAATTCAAATGTTGGCAGTAAATTTGTCTAATAAAAAGAGTTATGTCAACTAAAAATAAGAAATCGAAAAAGTCTAAAGCTCCAACGCTTAAAGATCAGGTCCAATCACTAAATGATGAACTAAAAGACGAAAAAGACAAGTTTTTAAGGCTTTTTGCTGAATTTGAGAATTTTAGAAAAAGAACTGCTAAGGAAAGACTTGATTTATTTAAAACTGCCTCAAGTGAATTAATGACCGCTTTATTACCTGTAACCGATGACATGGATCGAGCATTAAATGAATTTAAAAAATCAAAAAATGATGATCTTATTCAAGGTTTTGAGTTGATTTATAACAAATTCCATGATATTTTAAAATCAAACGGGTTGAGCATTATCGATGTTAAGAATGGAGATGTTTTTGATTCAGAAAAACATGAGGCCATCACACAAATTAAAGCAACTGATAAAAAAATGGTTGGTAAAATTGTTGATGTGATTGAAACTGGCTATTCCTTAGGAGAAAAGATAATAAGGTATCCAAAAGTAGTTGTTGCTAATTAGTTTTAATGAAAGAAGATTTTTACAAAATACTTGGTGTAGATAAGGGTGCGTCTGAAAGTGAAATAAAAAAAGCTTACAGAAAATCAGCTATTAAGTACCACCCGGATAAAAATCCTGGTGATAAGGAAGCTGAAGCGAAGTTTAAACAAGCTGCTGAAGCATATGAGGTTTTAGGAAACTCTGACAAGAGAGCTAAATATGATCAGTTTGGCCATGCTGCATTTGAGGGTGCTGGTGGTTTCGGATCCGGCGGTATGAATATGGATGATATCTTTAGCCAATTTGGAGATATTTTTGGCAGTGCTTTTGGTGGAGGTTTTGGAGGTTTTGGTGGCTCAAACCAAAGGCGTTCCAAAGGAACCAATCTTAGAATAAAAGTTTCATTAACAATTGCTGAAATTGCAAACGGTGTTAACAAGAAAATTAAAGTTAAAAGAAAGATTCAAGCACCGGGAACTGAATTTTCAACGTGTAGTTATTGTCAAGGTTCAGGTCAGGTTACACAAATTACAAACACAATTTTAGGCAGAATGCAATCAACTTCAACGTGTAACACTTGCTCAGGTTCTGGAAAGACTGTAACAAGAAAAGCTCCTGGTTCCGATGCAAATGGTCAAATTTTGAATGAGGAAACTGTTGAGGTTAAAATTCCCCCTGGTGTAGAGGACGGTATGCAATTGCGAGTATCAGGAAAAGGAAATGATCCAATTTCTGAAGGAATTGCAGGTGACTTATTGGTCTTAATTAATGAACTTCCTGATGAAAATTTAAAAAGAGAGGGTAATAATTTACACTATGACTTGTACATTAGTATCTCAGAAGCAGTCCTAGGGATTTCTAAAGAAATCAATACAGTTACAGGAAAGGTTCGTATAAAATTAGAAGCTGGTATTCAATCTGGTAAAATATTAAGATTAAGAGGTAAAGGATTGAAGTCCATAAATGGATATGGAACAGGTGATTTACTAGTACATGTCAACGTATGGACTCCCAAAACATTGAATAAAGAACAAAGAGAATTTTTTCAGCAAATGAAGAATAATGAACACTTTGTTCCAAACCCTGACAAAAATGATAAATCATTTTTTGAGAAGGTTAAAGATATGTTTTCTTAACTTTACTCAAATAATTCTACAATATGTCAAAAATTTTAATTGTCGAGGATGAAGATGCAATAAGAAGAGTCCTAAAAAAAGTTCTTTCCGAAGAAAACCCTAAGTCCATAATTGATGAGGCAGTTGACGGAGTAGATGCCGTTGCTAAAATTAAAACATCTGCTTATAATCTTGTTATTTGTGATATTAAGATGCCAAAAAAAGATGGAATAGAGGTTTTAAATTTTATTAAGAAATTTAGTGAGGATACCAACGTAATAATGATTTCAGGTCATGGAGATTTGAAAACTGCAGTTCAAGCTATGAGAATTGGAGCTTTTGATTACATTGAGAAGCCACCAGATTTAAACAACTTACTAGTTTCTGTAAGAGGTGCTTTGAAGTCAAAAAAAGTTAATAAAAATAATAAGACAAAAAAGGCAATCAAAAAGGGCAGGTATGATATTGTCGGGAATGCAAAGAAAATTACAGAACTAAAAGATTTACTAGCAAAGATTTCACCAACTAATGCCAAGGTTTTAATCCTTGGCCCAAATGGAGCAGGCAAGGAGTTGGTAGCCAGACAAATACATTTAAATAGCTTAAGAAATGATGGCCCATTTGTTGAGGTTAATTGTGCTGCAATTCCATCAGAGCTTATCGAAAGTGAACTTTTTGGGCATTTAAAGGGTTCATTCACATCTGCTCATAAAGACAGAACAGGTAAGTTTGAAGCTGCAAATAATGGAACTCTTTTTTTAGATGAAATAGGTGATATGAGTTTATCTGCTCAGTCAAAGGTGTTAAGAGCGATTCAAGAAAATAAGATTCAGAAAGTTGGTAGTGAAAAGGATATTTTTGTTGATACAAGAGTAATTGCTGCAACTAATAAAAATGTTAAAGATTTAATCTCAACTAATAAATTTAGAGAAGATTTATATCACAGAATATCAGTTATTGAGTTAAATGTACCTAAACTTGATGACAGAAAAGATGATATTCCTGAATTGGTAGATCACTTTATCGAGCTAATATCAAGTCAATACGATAAAATTGGAATATCAGCAGATAAAAAAGCAATAAAAAAACTTATGTCTTTTAAATGGCCAGGAAATGTTAGAGAACTTCGTAATGTCGTTGAAAGGTTAATAATCTTATCTGAGTCAGAAATTATTACTGAAAAAGATGTTTTAAAATTTTCTGGTAAGTAGATTATGAAAAATTTCTGTTTTTTATTTATTGTAATAACCTTCAATATTAACTTTAGCCAAGATGATGTAGTAATCAAAAATATTTTTGATGCTGGATTTACCAATAGTAAAGCATATACATGGCTAGATTATTTATCTAATGAGATTGGTGGAAGGCTTTCAGGATCCTACGAAGCTGAATTAGCTGTTCAGTGGACTAAGAAAGAATTGGATAAATTAAATTTTGATAGAGTTTGGTTGCAACCCGTCATGGTTCCAAGATGGGTCAGAGGTCCAAAGGAATTCGCTTTAATTGAGACAGAACCAGGTGTAACCTTTAATGTTCCTGTAGCGGCTTTGGGTGGTTCAGTTGCAACACCATCAGTTGGCATTAAATCAAATGTAATTGAATTGAAATCCATTGAAGAGCTGGAAATTCTTGGCAAAGAAAAAATAGATGGTAAAATAGTTTTTTTTAACAGACCAATGGATCCAACTTTTGTTACAACATTTACTGCATATGGAACAGCAGTTGATCAAAGAGCACTTGGTGCATTAGAAGCCTCAAAGTACGGTGCGATAGGTGTAATAGTTAGATCAATGACACTAAGAAATGATGATTTTCCACATACAGGTGGTCTCACATATGGAGCTCTCCCCGTCAGTAAAAGAATACCTGCGGCGGCAATAAGTACCAACGCTGCTGACAAACTCAGTAGTTTACTTAAGATTAAGCCTGATCTAAAATTTTTATTGAGGCAACAATGCAAACAGCTTCCAGATGCTCAATCATATAATGTAATTGCTGAAAAAAGAGGAACAACCTATCCAGAAGAGGTTATTTTAGTTGGTGGACATTTAGATTCTTGGGATATTGGAGATGGTAGTCATGATGATGGAGCAGGTGTTGTTCACTCGATGGATCTAATAAACTTGTTTAATGAAATTGATTATCAGCCTAAAAGAACGATAAGGGTTGTTTTATTTATGAACGAAGAAAATGGTTTAAGGGGATCCCTCAAGTATAAAGAAATTGCAGACAAAGAAGAGATTAATCATATTTTTGCAATTGAGTCAGATGCTGGAGGATTCCGTCCTTTAGGGTTTTCTTTCACATGTAATGATCAAAATTTTTTGAGAATATTAGAGTGGAAAAAATTATTTGCTCCTTATTTTATTAACGTATTCATTAAAGGTGGGAGTGGTGCAGATATTTCTAATTTAAGGAAAGATTATAATGTTTTATCTGGCTTAAGACCCAACTCACAAAGGTATTTTGATTACCATCATACGGAAATTGATACATTCGATGCTATTAACAAAAGAGAATTAGAAATGGGCTCATCAGCAGTTGCATCCCTGGTCTATCTTTTTGATAAATATGGCTTAAATGATTAATTAATGGATTTTATACTAGATTTAGATGAATCCCTTTTTACTTTTTTAAATTCTTTAGGTTCTGAATATTTTGATGATTTTTGGCTTTACATTACAGCTAAAGAATCCTGGGTGTGGCTTTACATATTTTCGCTAATTTTACTTCTAACTGGGAAAAAAAAGGAAAATTTTATTCCAATTGGTTTTTCCTTTTATGATATCAGACCAACTTATCGGAATTGTTTTTCTTTTTTGTTAGGAATTATATTACTTATAGTTTTTACTGATCAGTCCAGCAATATCTTTAAAGATTACTTTCAAAGGTTAAGACCATGCCATGATCCTGATTTAATAGGTTTTTTTAGATCTGTCAAAGAAACCTGCGGTGGTTTATATGGCTTTTTTTCAGCTCACGCTGCTAATAGCTTTGCTTTTGCAACTTTTATTTTTTTTATGACAAAAAAGACTTACAGAAACCTTTCTTTAGTTTTATTCATTTGGGCAACTGTAGTCTCATACAGTAGAATTTATATCGGTGTTCACTTTCCTTCAGATGTAATATTCGGAGCTATTTATGGAATCTCAGCAGGATTACTATTCTACAAACTTTCTTTATTCTTTCTGAAGAATTAGTATTTATTTCAAAAGTTCTGAATACTTAGATTTAAATTTGTTAATTCTAGGGACAGAAACATTCCATATGTAGGCATTGTTTGGATTTTTTTCTTTGTAATCTTGATGATAATCTTCAGCTAAATAAAATTTTTTGAATTTTTTAACCTCAGTTACAATTTTTGGATACGTTTTGTTTTTTAACAAACGATCGATTTCATTCTTAATAATTTTCTTCTCATCATCATTGCTGTAAAAAGCGATGGATCTGTAATGTGTACCTTTATCAGGTCCTTGCCTGTTTAGAGTAGTTGGGTCATGGGATCCAAAGAAAACTTTAACAAGCTCTTTGAAAGAAATCTGCTCAGCATCATAATAAACCTTTATAGCTTCAGCATGTCCAGTTAGTCCTGTTAAAACAGTGTAATAAGTGGGGTTATTAGTAGAACCACCAGAATAGCCTGATTCTACTTCACTAACACCTATTAAACTTTCGTAAATAGATTCAACACACCAAAAACAACCAGATGCAAAATATGCTTCTTTCATATCTTGTGAGTTTAGTTGAATAAATGATATTATTAGTAAAAAGCTAAGAATTTTCTTCATTTTTATTTTTTAAAATTAACAATCTAAAGTCTATCGATTTGTTTCCTTTTATTCCTGTTGTCTTAAGTTTAAGCCTACTTATTCCTTTTTTAAAGCTCATTTCCCCAATTTTTATTTTTTTAAAGTCTTTAGTGTAGGATTCAATTCTTTTTATTTTGTCTTGCTCATATCCAACCAAAATAGGATCATGAAAATCATCAATAGTTTTTTTAATTATTTGATCTTCATATACAAGAGCAATTTCAGTGCCAACACTCTCTTTAGCTAATGTGTAATATAGTTCAACAGAATTAGTTCCATTTTCTAATACATCAATATCCCAGTAAATGTAATCATCAGAACTTTTCCAATTCCCTATAAATGAGCAGTTTGCATGTACAGATGATCTTTTTAAATCACCATTAATCTCAGCATCTCTGGCTGGAAGGTGTGTATATTCAGCATTTTTGAAATTTACAGTGAATGGTCTTCTTTTAAGTTTTTCCTTGTAGGGATTTACAACTTGATTAAGCCATTGGGTTTTATGATTGAGTAATTTTTGAAATTCAGGCTTTTTAATTTCTTGAATTGGATAATACTGAGAGACATCATTGATTAAGTCATAGAGTTTGTTTTCATGGTCCAGTATATAATTATTATTTCTTGCACTAATTTTATTATTCCAATAAGAGAATATCGTTCTGTCATCATCTTTAGCTTGAGGATTATTTATAAATTTTTTTAAACTTATACCATCAAAACCATTTATTTTTTCGTTGTCGGTAAGATCTATTAATGTTGGAAAAATATCAAGAACACTTGAAACCTGATTAATTTTTAAGCCCTTTTTAATTTTTTTTGGCCACTGAATAAAAAAAGGAACTCTGACTCCACCTTCGTTTGTGCTGCCTTTTCTGTCTTTTAGTTCATTATTCCATCGGTTACCATTAGGTCCATTGTCACTTAAAAAAATTATAATTGTGTTTTCATAAACATCTTTAGTTTTTAGCATACTAATAACATTACCAATGTTTTCATCGATATTTTCAATCATGCCAAGTGCAGCTTTTGTTTTTTCGATATTTTCTCTTTTTGAATACCTGCCTCTAAGTGAAACTTTTTTTTCAGTAAAATATTTTTCTGGGACTTGCATAGGTGAGTGTGGAGTATTGTAGGAAATTACAGATAGAAATGGCTTTTCTGTGTTTTTGATAAATGAAATCGCTTCATTAGTTATTACATCATTTATATATCCTTTTGTTTTTATTATTTTACCATTTTTTTCAAGGATTGGATCAAAGTAATTACCCCAATGCCCAGATGTAAACCCAAAGAACTCATCAAATCCTCTAAAATTTGGATGATATGGCGGTTGTGATCCATTATGCCACTTTCCAAATGCTCCTGTTGCGTAATTTTTATTCTTATAATACTCTGAGATTAATTTGACATCATAATTCATCCTCTCATATCCTTTTGTAACGCCATTAACTCCACTTCTTATAAAATATTTTCCCGATAACAATTCTGCCCTCGTGGGAGCGCACACAGGGCTTACGTAAAAGCGTTCAAAAGAAGCACCATTAAAGGAAATATTATCAATATTTGGTGTTTTTAAGTTGGTATTTCCGTTTACACTTAAATCTCCCCAACCTTGATCATCGGTTATAATAATAAGAATATTAGCTTCATTTTGTTTTTCACAAGAAAAAAATAATTGCAATAAGAATAATAATAATAGTTTTTTCACTTTATGAAATTTAATAAATCATTTGAAAATTTATCCCAACTTAATTTATTCTTTAGTTTTTTTATTTCAAGGATTTTTTTGTCGTTTTTGGTCTCAAATGCTTCCAATATTTTTAATGCTATAGACTTTGGGTCTTTTTCACAGATAAATGAATTCTTTTCATTTAGGGTTTCTTTAATACCACCAGATGCGGTTGATATCATAATTTTTTCAAAAAAGATAGATAATGCAGTAATACCACTTTGTGTAGCTCTTGTATTGGTTTGAATTATATAGTCTGCCATAGAAAACCACTTATAAATATCCTTTTCAGGAATGAACTCGTTCTCTATTGTTACATGGTTTTGAAGTTTTAAATCACCAATTAGATTTTCATACTTTTTAATATTTTCATAAAACTCACCAGCAACTATGAGATGAATTGTTTTATTTTTTTTAATTACTTTTTTAAAAGCAGTTAAAAGTATATCAAGTCCTTTGTATTTTCTTACTAAACCAAAATGAAGTAAATATTTTTTTTTAGGATCAAATTTTTTTTTGGTTAATGCTTTATCTCTATCAATACATAATTGATTTAATTTGGGAATTGGATGAAACAATGAAACAGACTTGCAATTAAAAAAATTTCCAATCTTTTTATGAGTAAAATCTGATAAACAAATTACTTTATCTAATGATCCAAAATATAAACTAAGGAAAAAACTATCTAATAAACCATCCTCATGGCTCTTGAGGTTATGCATTAAACCAATTTTTTCAATTTTTTTGGATGAAAAAAAATTTATTATTGAATATGATAGTGAAAAAAGAGGATTCCAGTGAGTAGATATAATCTTATCCGGTTTCAAATCTATTATATAATTTAAAGCAATTAAGTAGCTAATCGGATTATAAGGGTTGATTTTTTTTATTTTTAAATTATCATCAACTACGTTTTTGAATTGTCTTTTTCCTGGGAATATGTATTTAGGGTAAAGGTATTTAAAAGATAATGCGTGAACGTCACTCGTTCTTATTAGATTTTTTAAGAGCTCTTTATTAAAGTCTGAAATTCCACCCCTGAGTGGAGGTAAAGGTCCAATTAACAATATTTTCATTGACTTTAATTTTCAATTATATTCCAATTACCAGATTGAAGAAGCGGTTCGGCTTGTTTGAATTTCAATTCTTTGGTCTCTCCAGATTGGATGTTTTTTATTCTTACTCTTTCGTTGCGACCAATTTTTCTCTTTTCACGAACAACAGTTTCCACTACATTTTGGTTTGAAGATGCATTTGAACCGACTTGTCTGTTTCTATTTGCCAATTCATCACTATTAAGAACTTCTTCCTTAGTTGTATTATATTTTTCTCTTCGTCTTGTCTGCCTATCTTCCCTAATTTCATTAGGGTTGCTTGTCGGTAAACTTCCTTTAAATAAAAATGTTAAAATATCTTTATTTAATTGATCAATCATAGAAAAAAACAGCTCTTTAGCCTCAAATTTGTAAATAACCAATGGGTCCTTTTGCTCATGAACAGCTAATTGAACAGCTTGCTTTAATTCATCCATTTTTCTTAAGTGTGTTTTCCAAGAATCATCAATTATTGCCAGAGATATATTTTTTTCAAAATCATTTATTAATTCTTTACCATCGGATTCATAAGCATCTTTTAAGTTTGTTACAATATTCATTGTTTTTTTTCCATCTGTAAATGGTACTACAATTCTCTCAAACTTATTTTGTGGATTTTCGTATACGTTTTTAACTATTGGATATACTTTAGTGGCATTCTCTTTGTTTTTTTTCTCATAAAAATCTAATACAACTTCATAAGTTTTTTCAATACAATTAAGCTCATTTCCATTTTCAAAATCGTCCTTGGATATTGGTGAGGTAACAGAAAAATATCTAATTAAATCAAATTCAAAAGATTTAAAATCATTTTTTTCTTTGGATTCGCTATATATATTTTCTACTGTTTCATATATCATGTTAGCTATATCTACCTTGAGCCTACTAAAATCCAGTGCATTTTTTCTTCTGGTGTATATAACTGTTCTTTGTAAGTTCATCACATCATCATATTCTAGAAGTCTTTTTCTTATTCCAAAATTATTTTCTTCAACCTTTTTTTGAGCTCTTTCAATTGTTTTGGTCATCATCGAATGTTGAATTACTTCACCTTCTTTGTGTCCCATTCTGTCCATCATTTTAGATACTCTTTCAGATCCAAAAAGTCTCATTAAATTATCTTCAAGTGAAACGTAAAATTGAGAGCTCCCAGGATCACCTTGCCTACCTGCTCTACCTCTTAATTGTCTGTCCACTCTTCTTGAATCATGTCTTTCAGTACCAATTATAGCTAGCCCACCATTATTTTTTATTTCGTCACTAATTTTAATATCAGTTCCTCTCCCTGCCATGTTTGTAGCAATTGTTACAATACCAGCTTTTCCTGCTTCAGCCACAACATCAGCTTCCTTTTTGTGAAGTTTAGCATTCAGGACATTATGTTTTATATTTTGTCTTGTTAACATTCTTGATAGCAACTCTGAAATTTCAACTGAAGTTGTGCCAATTAAAACTGGTCTTCCCTTTTGGGTGAGATCTATAACGTTAGAAATAACAGCATTATATTTTTCTCTTTTGGTTTTATAAATCAAATCATTACGGTCATCTCTTACGATTGGTTTATTAGTTGGTATAACCATTACATCTAAATCATAAATATTTAAAAACTCTCCTGCTTCGGTTACAGCAGTTCCAGTCATTCCTGAAAGCTTCCTATACATTCTAAAATAATTTTGTAGTGTGATAGTGGCAAATGTTTGCGTAGCATCTTCAATCTTTACGTTCTCTTTGGCTTCTATTGCTTGATGTAATCCATCTGAATATCTTCTGCCATCCATTATCCTTCCTGTTTGTTCATCAACTATTTTAACCTTGTTATCCATTAAAACATATTCAATATCCTTTTCGAACAAAGTGTAAGCTTTAAGCAATTGGTTTAAAGTATGTATTCTTTCACTTTTTTCACTAAATTCTGCATAAATCCTTTCCTTTTCTTCCGCTTCTTTTTCGATGTCCAATTCTTTATTTTCAACCTCAGCAATTTCCATCGATATGTCAGGTAAAACAAAGAAGTTAGGGTCATTTACGTCAGAGGATAGGTGTTCAATTCCTTTATCCGTAAGTTCAATTTGGTTATTTTTTTCATCAATGGTGAAATACAGATCAGCATCAACCTTAGGCATTTCCCTGTTGTTGTCTTGCATATAAAAATTTTCAGTTTTAAGAAGAGATTGCTTGACCCCATCCTCACTCAAAAACTTTATTAATGCTTTATTTTTTGGAAGTCCACGAAAGGACTGTAGCAATTTAAAACTACCTTGTTCAATATCTCCTTCAGCATATAGTTTTTTAGATTCTGACAATATTTTAGTGACTAATTGCCTTTGAATTTGAACTAAAGAGGAAATTTTTGGCTTTAACTCATTAAACTCATGATTCCCACCCTGAGGTATTGGTCCAGAAATAATTAATGGAGTACGAGCATCATCAACTAGAACTGAATCAACCTCATCAACAATCGCATATGAATGTTGTCTTTGAACTCTGTCCTCATTTTTGTGAGCCATATTGTCTCTTAAATAATCAAAACCAAACTCATTGTTGGTACCATATGTAATATCTGACAAATATGCATTTTTTCTTTCTTGTGAATGTGGTTTGTAATGATCTATACAGTCAACACTCAGACCATGAAATTCGAATATTGGGGCCATCCAAGCACAATCTCTTTTAGCTAGATAATCATTTACTGTAATGACATGAACTCCATTTCCAGAAAGTGCATTTAAGTAAACCGGTAAAGTAGCAACGAGAGTTTTTCCTTCACCAGTTTGCATTTCAGCAATTTTACCATTATGCAGTGCAATCCCGCCTATTAATTGAACATCGTAATGAACCATATCCCATATAATACTTTTGCCAGCTGCATCCCATGAATTGGACCAAATTGAGGTGTTTTTCTCAATCTTAATATAAGGTTTATGAACAGAAAGTTTTTCATCAAATTCGTTAGTCTTTACTTTAATTTCAGTATTTTCTTTAAATCTTTTTGTGGTTTCTTTAACTACGGCGAAAGCTTTAGGAATAATTGAATTGAGATACTCATCAAGCTTGTCTAAATAAGATCCTTCAATTTTTTCAATTTCTTTGTAGTTGGCTTCGTTTTGCTCTATGTCTTCAGAATTTTCTATTAGCTTTTTGACTTTATCAATTTCATCGTAAAAAGGCTTTTTTAAACTCTTAATTTCACTTTTGAAAGTATCTGTGACTGATCTAAGTTCATCATTACTAATATCTTTAATTTCTTTCTCATAGCTTAAAATGGAATCGACAATGGGGGAAACTTCTTTTATGTCCTTTTTACCCTTATCTCCAAGAAATATATTTAATATTGAATCAACTATGCTCATTTATTTAAATTATAAATTTAAGTAAAAAAAAGCCTCGGAAGAGACTCAGGGAATTTTTATACTTTTTTTTAATATTCTTCCTCATTCCACAGATAATCATCATCTGTTGGGAAATCAGGCCAAATTTCTTGGATTGATTCGTATATTTCTCCATCCCTCTGCTTCAATAGCTTGTAGGTTTTCCACAACTTCAAGTGGAGCACCAGTTCTGATTGAATAATCAATTAATTCATCCTTGTTTGCTGGCCAGGGCGCGTCGCTTAAATATGAGGCTAGTTCTAATGTCCAATACATTTTTCTAGTTTTTGTGCAAAAATAAATTAATAATTTACTTCCACAAGCTTTTAAAAAAAAAAATAATAAACAATTTATAATTATTTAATTCTTAGGATAGTAGCTATGTAATGAACGGATATAATTATGAGGAAAAAAAGCGAAATTCTAAATATATAATCTCCATATTTAACATAAAAGGTAATTTTATTTATTAAAGGCACCTCAGCATCTATAACACCCTCTTGTCCATAAGGAATTGATTTGGTAATTTCTCCCTTATAATTAATTACAGCTGAAACACCTGTATTGGCACTTCTGACAATATTTCTTCTATTTTCAATTGCTCTTAATTTTGAATATGAGAGATGTTGCTTGTGTCCTTGACTAACATCCCACCAACCGTCATTTGTAATTATTGCTAGTAGATTGGACCCTTTTCTGGTGTATTCAGTCACATATTCACCATAAATAGATTCATAACAAATTATTGGTGAAACATTAAAACCTCTGATTGATTCAAAATTCTTTCTTTGATCATCAAATCCTCTGGAATAAGTTAAACCACCAAAATCAAGTAATATTTTACCTAAAATGGGTTCAATTAAGTTTTTGTAAGGCATTTTTTCAATACCAACGACTAGCTTAGATTTATTATAATATTGAATTTTGCTAGATATAAAGACGGCGCTATTATATAAATTCAACCATCTACCGTCTTTGAGGTCATTGGAATAATCTTTAATTTGAGATGAATCAGTTATAATATCAAACAATTCAATTCCTGTAAGAATTTCTGAATTAAACCTCTCTTTTAGATCGATCAGTCTTTCTGTTAAATTATTGAGATTATAACTGTCTCGCTGAATTGCATCAGAAAAATATGTTTCAGGTAAAATTATCGTTGAATTTTTAACTTCGTTTTTTTCAAGTTTATTTACTAAATAATTATAATTATCAAGATTACTTCTTTTGTACTTTTCGTCATAAGGATCAATATTAGGTTGCATAATGAAAATTTTACCTAACTCACCACTTAGATTCGTTTGATGGAATATAAATTTTGATATTATTATTGGAATAATTAAAGCTGTTAAAATATATATGAATTGTTTTTTTAGTTTGTTTTTGTTTAAAAAAAATATCAAAAGTTTGAAGAGAAGTATGTTGATTATTAAAATCCACAAAGTTCCACCAAAAACGCCTGTATACTCATACCATTGGATCCAATCAATTTTTTCAGAAAACACATTGCCAAGGTTCAACCAAGGCCATGAAAAATCCCAGTTAAGATGAAACTTTTCGAACGATATCCATAAGCTAATTAAAAAAATGAAACTCAACTTTTCATTTATTTTTAAGGAAATAATTTTATAAATACTAAAAATAAATGTCATCAACAGTGAGTTAACAACAATTGCAAACAACATCCCTTCAAAAGATGCATAATACAACCAACTGGTTGATATTGAGTTCCATATTATGAATGTTAAATAGATTAAAAAGAATAGTTGAAAAGAAAATCTTTTGTGATAAACATTAATTAGATATAATAATGGTATAAAAGAAATAAATATTAAGGATGAAATTCCATATGTTGGCCATGATAGCCCTAGCAAAATACCTGAAAAAACACTTAAAAGTAGAGATTTTGAAAATTTCAATCTATTAATAACTAAATTTGTCAAGTATAAACTTAAGCTAACAATTGAAATTAATCAAAATACTTCCAAACTTTCTAACTCTTCTAAACGGAATTTGTGGTTGCATTGCTATCATATTCATATTTGGTGATAGATTAACAACAATAGGAACCAACTATGAAATAGCTTTGGTCCTGGTTTTAATTGGGGCTATTTTAGATTTTTTAGATGGTTACATTGCTAAAATATTAAATGCACGATCTAAGATTGGTATTCAATTGGATTCTCTTTCGGATTTAATCACATTTTCATTAGCTCCTTCATTTTTAGTTTATGATTTTTTTCAAAACATGTCAACTGAATATGAATTATTACCATTTTTTTCTTTTCTAATTATTCCCTTTTCAATGGTTCGTTTGGCGAGATTTAACACACTTCCAGCTAAATCATATTTTTTGGGATTGCCAACGCCGGCGAATGGACTCTTTTTTATGGGATTACCCTTTTTATCAATTGACTTTCAACCACTTTTATTTGTGTTTGTGGTAATTGTATCATGTTTTTTACTTGTATCCAACATCAAATTTGAATCATTTAAAAAAGACTTTAATAAAAAAAATAAAAACTTTTTTTATATAACATTATTAATTTTATCGTCTTTAGCATTTGTTTGTTTTGTTATTTATGAGGTAAGTTTATTAAATCTAGTTAGTGCAACAATAATCATTTATGTACTTTCTTCTCTTTTATTTAATGCTTACAAAGCTTTTTAGCTATTTCTACATCCTTTTTTTTTATGAAGATTTTACAAGAGTTGAGGAAGTTTGGTATTCCGAATCCTGCTAGATTAGCAGATTTCTGATCATCCCTTAATATATATTTAATATTATTTTCTGAAAGTTTTGATTCTATGAAATTAGCCTCAATAAAAGAGCCCGAAAAAAAACATATATATTTTGAACTCAAATTTTCTTTTTTCTAAAAATAAAATTTTTACCTAAGTATAGTTTTCTTACCATTTCATCTTTTGCAAGTAGTTCTGGCTTACCACTTTTTAAAATTTTACCCTCAAACATTAAATATGTACGATCAGTGATTGCTAAAGTTTCTTGAACATTATGATCTGTTATTAAAACACCGATATTTTTAGTTTTTAAATGAGAAATTATTTTTTGGATTTCCTCAACTGCAATTGGGTCAACACCAGCGAATGGCTCATCAAGTAATAAAAATTTTGGATCAGTTGCTAGTGCCCTAGCTATTTCAGTTCTTCGTCTTTCACCACCTGAAAGTAAATCACCTCTATTTCTTCTTACTTTTTCAAGACTAAATTCATTAATAAGCGCTTCCAACTTATCATTTTGTTCTTTTTCGGATAATTCTCCTAATTCAAGAACTGCCTTAATATTGTCTTCGACAGTTAATTTTCTAAAAACTGAAGCTTCTTGAGCCAAATAACCTATGCCATTAATTGCTCTCTTATACATAGGTTCATCAGAAATATCAATATTATTAATTAAAATTTTACCAGCATTGGATTTTATCAATCCAACAATCATGTAAAAACAAGTTGTTTTACCTGCTCCGTTAGGACCAAGTAGACCAACAATTTCACCTTGATTTAATTCTAAGTCCACACCATCAACTACTTTTCTAGATTTATATGATTTTTCTATTTTAATTGCTTGTAATTTCATTTATTACTTTTTATTACAATTCCTGAGATATATATGCTTATTTGATATAAAATTACAATTGGTATTGCTACAATGACCTGGCTTGCAATATCTGGCGGAGTAATCACTGCTGCTAAAATTAGAACACCCACTAGTGCAAACTTTCTATATTTAATCAAAATCTCAGGGTTTACAAGACCTATTTTCGTCAGAAAATAAATTATTATTGGTAGTTCAAAAATTAATCCTGATGCTAAAACTGAGGCACGAACCAAACCAATGTAGCTGTTCAAGTCAAAGTCATTGAATACCTCACTGCTAACTGAGTAATTTCCCAAGAAATTAACAGATAGTGGGCAAATTACGTAATAACCAAATAAGACGCCAATAAAAAACAGCAGACTTGAAATAAATATGAAACCTCTAGCATATTTTTTTTCATTTTGATACAAACCAGGACTTATAAAACTCCAGAATTGATAGAGTACATATGGGAAGGCAATTACAAAACCAGCAGCTATTGAGGTCCATATGTGAGCTGAAAATTGTCCAGAAACAGTCCTACTTTGAATTCTAAAAGGCATTTCATTAATACAAAAGCTATCATCTAACCCAATTAAATTAGAAATATTACAAAGTATTCTATAGGTTGGGAAATTCACATCTTTTGGTCCAAAAATTATATTATCAAAAATAAAATCCTTGAAAATAAAAGCACCTAAACCAACAATGAGTATGGCAACAACTGATCTTAGAATGTGCCATCTTAAATCCTCAAGATGGTCTAGAAAAGACATTTCATCGGGATTTAATTTTGTATTACTCATAAACCAGCATTTATAATATCATGAATATGCAGCATCCCTAAATATTTATTATTTTTTGTTACAATCAAATTTGTAATTTTATTATCATTCATAATCTGAAGAGCATCAACTGCCAGCATAGAGTGTTTAACAGTTTTTGGTGGTTTTAAAATGATTTCGCTTAAGATTATATTGAGCGGATCATCATTCTTTTCTAAAATCCTTCTTACATCACCGTCTGTTATTATACCAACTATTTTTTCATTTTTTAGGACAGCGGTGGCACCTAACATTTTACTGGATATTTCATTTACAGCATCAATAAATTTTGAGTTAATTTCTACAGACGGTTTTATTTCAGTATTTATCAAATCTTCTGTTGTAGTTGTAAGTTTTTTTCCCAAAGAACCAGCAGGATGAAAATTGGCGAAAGATTTTTCATCAAAATTTTTCATAGTCATTAGGCAAATTGCAATAATATCACCAACTAGCAGCTGTATACCACTACTGGTAGTGGGTGCTAAGTTATTAGGACATGCTTCTTTTTCTATAGGGGTATAAATTGTATACTTCGAATTCTTCGCTAAATATGAGCTTTCATTTGCTGTTATTGCAATAACGTCAATTTTTCTTTTATTTAAATTGTTTATTAATTCGATTGTATCAGAGTTATTACCACTTTTAGAAATATAAATTAATGTATCATTTTTTGTAATTGTACCAAGGTCACCATGTAGAGCATCTGAACCATGCATGAAAATTGATGGTGAACCTGTTGAGTTCAGAGTTGATGAAATTTTCATTCCAATTATAGCGCTTTTGCCAATTCCAGTAACGATAATCCTTCCTTTAATTTTGGACAAATGCGCAATTATTTTTTCAAAATCCGAGTTAATAAACTCTTTTAATTTATTTATTGCATCTATCTGAATATCAATAACTTGTTTGCTAATTTCAATTGATTTATTAATGTTCAAAACTTATTAATTTATATTAAGAATTGATAAAAAATTAAACTTATATTTAAATAGTTATGTACAAATATACCTTAATTCCAATTATGGAATGAATTTAAAACATAATCTAATACCACTGTTAAATAAACATTTTGGTTATTCTCAGTTTCGTGAAAACCAACATGAAATAATAAACTCAATTTTAGAAAATAACAATACTGTAGTGATAATGCCTACTGGTGGTGGAAAGTCTCTTTGCTATCAGCTCTCTGCAATTGCATCGAAAGGAACTGCTATTATAATTTCTCCTTTAATCGCATTGATGAAAAATCAAGTTGATGTGCTTAAAGGTTTATTTGATATGGATGGTGTTGCAAATGTTTTAAACTCTTCATTAACTCAAAATGAGGTTGATATTGTCAAGAGTCAAATCCAATCGGGGACAACCAAATTACTTTACATGGCACCAGAGTCACTAACAAAACAAAAAAACATTGATTTTTTAAAAAAACAAAAAATTTCATTTGTTGCCGTTGATGAAGCACATTGTATTTCTGAATGGGGACATGATTTTAGACCTGATTACAGAAAAATTAATGATGCTGTTCAAGAAATTGATTCTGATCTGAAGATTGTTGCCTTGACAGCCACAGCAACACCAAAAGTTCAAGAAGATATTATTAAGAATCTAAAACTGGATAAAGCGAAAATATTTAAAGCATCATTTAACAGACCCAATCTATTTTATGAGGTTAAACATAAAACTGACAATGTTGATAAAGACATAATTTCATTCATAAAAAAAAATGAAGGTAAATCAGGTATTGTATATTGTTTGTCAAGAAAAAAAGTTGATGAGTTCACAAATCTCTTACACCTAAATAACATTAAAGCATTGCCATATCATGCAGGATTAGAAACCAAGGTGAGATCAACCAATCAGGAGCATTTTTTAATGCACAGATGTGATGTTATAGTTGCCACTATTGCATTTGGAATGGGAATAGATAAGCCAGATATAAGATTTGTAGTGCACTATGACATTCCCAAATCATTGGAGGCTTATTACCAAGAAACTGGTCGTGCAGGAAGAGATGGTGGTGAAGGCCATTGTTTAGCTTTTTATTCATATTATGATATTGAAAAACTGGAAAAATTTCTCTCCTCTAAGCCAGTGTCAGAGAGAGAAAAGGGGCTTGCACTACTAGAGGATGTAGCATGTTACGCTGAAACTTCATCAAATAGAAGAAAAATATTACTAAACTATTTTGGAGAATCTTTTGATGAGTCAAATGGTCTAGGAGCAAAGATGGATGACAACTCAGTTAATCCAAAACGAAAGATTGATGTTCAAAATCATATTTTGGATGCAATCAAAATAATAATTGAAAACAATCAAACCAAAAAGATTAAGGAGCTTACAAAAATTATGATTTCTCAAAACTTTGAAGTTCCAAAAGAATTTTCCCCTGACAAACAATCAAAGGATCAATTAAAAAATAGTCTAAAAAAAATTTTCTGGAAATCGATATTAAGGAATATGTTGGTGAATGGTTTAGTTGAGAAAAAAATTGAAGAATATGGAATAATTAAATTACTTGATAAGGGAAAGTATTTTTTAGAGAATCCCGAATCTCATTTCATGTCCGTTGACAAAAACTTTGATAATGAGGTCAGTTCTAATCACATATTGACAAAAAAACAAAATCCACTTGATAAAGTGCTTTACGATATATTAATCCAAGAAAGGTTAAAATTATCTGGTGAGTTTGGTATACCACCCTTTGCTATTTTTCAAGAATCCTCAATAGAGGAAATGACATTCAAATACCCAATAAACTTCTCTGAGTTATCATCAATTTCAGGTGTTGGAGAGGGTAAATCTAAAAAGTTTGGAGATAGGTTTATTTCAATTATTTCAAAATATTGTGATGATAATAATATAGAAAGAGAGGAGGATTTAATTATTAAATCCACTGGATCAAAGTCAGGATTAAAGTTGTTTATAATTCAATCCATAGATAAGAAATTGACAATTGATGAAATTTCGCAGTCAAAAAAGCTAACTTATAAAGAGGTATTGAGCGAAATCTCAACAATTGTATACTCCGGAACAAAATTGGATTTAACTTATTTAATCAATGATATATTCGATGATGAATCTCAGGATGAAATTTATGATTTTCTCATTGATTCAAAAGAAGATGATTTATCATTATTAAATAAAGAGTTTGGAGAAGAATTTGATGAGGATGACTTAAAACTTTACAGCATACACTTTTATTGTAAAGTAGCTTTTTAATTATTTCCATTTAATATTGCATCCAATGCTGGGTTTTTGGTTGAAGTCTAACTTATCGCCTTTCAATAATAATGATATGGCATTTCTTAAGTCAGATCCAGTGACAGGAATATCATTTCCGGGTCTTGAATTATCAAGCTGTCCTCTGTATACGAGTTTTTGATTTTTATCATATAGGAAAAAATCAGGAGTGCATGCTGCATCGTATTTTTTAGCAACTTCTTGGGTTTCATCATAAAGGTATGGAAATGAAAATTTTTTTTCTAGAGCCAATTTCTTCATTAAATCTGGTGAATCTTGAGGGTAATTTACAATATCATTGCTGGAAATTGCAACAAAGGATATTTCATCCTTAAATTTATTTGAGATAGAGATAATCTCATCTAAAACATGTATTACAAATGGACAATGGTTACAAATAAACATCACCATGGTACCATTTTTGTTAAACACATGTTCAGACGAAACAAGTTCATCATTTGTTGTATTAAGTAACTCAAAATTAGGTGCTAACGTTCCTAATTTAACCATATTTGAGGGTGTTCTTGCCATAGTCTTACAAATTTAATTTATAATTTTATAGTATGATTGATAATATCATAAGTTTTTTTTCTGAAATAACATCAGCTCAAAGAGGCTCTATTTTAGCTGTTGGATTAATGTTTTTTTGGGTTTTAGAGGGATTTTTGCCGTATAGGCTGTTTAATTATAATAAATTTAAACATGCCTCTACCAACATAGTATTGACTTTAACTACTATTCTTGTAAATTTTTCTTTAGCATTTTTAATCGTTATAACCTGTGATTTTATCTCATCATCAGATTTTGGTATCATATCACTCTTAAACATTGTAAGCTATCCAATAGTTTCTATTTTGATAACATTAATGTTGCTTGATTTGATCGGAGCCTATTTTGCCCATTATGTTCAGCATAAAGTAAAAATACTCTGGAACATACACATGGTTCATCACTCTGATAAACATGTTGATACAACGACTGCTAACAGACATCACCCAATTGAAAGTGTAGTAAGGTTCTTTTTTACTCTGATAGCAATATTAATCTCTGAGGCCTCAATTGAAATAGTTTTCTTGTATCAATCCTTATCTGTTGCGTTCTCGCAATTTAACCATGCTAACATAGGACTTAGTGATAGATTTGATAAACTGCTATCATATGTCATTGTTTCACCTAATATGCACAAAGTTCATCACCATTCATTTATGCCTTACACTGATTCAAACTATGGAAATATTTTTTCAATTTGGGACAGGCTATTTGGTACCTACAAGGAACTCGATAGAGATAAAATTGTATTTGGTATTGATGATAATTATGACGATAAAAATGATATTGTAAAGATTTTGAAAAGACCTTTCAGGAAATCTTAAATATCTTCAAATTCTACTTCATCAGATTTTTCATCCTGTTTTTTTTCTTCATCAGGCTTATCCTTAGAAGCCTCTTCTTGTTCTTCTTCTTTTTTGGATTTAAAATCTTTATCATGAATTTCACTAATTACTTCTAAACCTTTTTCATCAATTATATATTTTGTCATTTCTCCCAAAATATTTGAAAAATTTTCAAAATCTTCTTTGTATAAATAAATTTTGTGTTTTTTAAAGTAAAAAGTACCATCCTCATTTGTAAATTTTTTACTTTCTGAGATTGTTAAATAATAATCACCAGCTTTAGTAGATCTTACATCAAAAAAATAAGTTCTTCTACCTGCTCTTAAGACTTTTGAATAAATGTCTTCATTTACATGTTGTTTATTTTCTTCCATTTCAATTTTAATTTGATTCAAAAATGGTTAAAAAACTATTATTAACAAAAATTAATATTATTTTTTTGTTTTTTGCTTATCGTAAGTTTCTTTGTAATAACCATCGATTTTGCAAAGCTCCTGATGGGTTCCAATTTCAATAACTTTACCTTGATTTAAGACTAAAATTTGATCACATTGCTCGACCGTTGAGATTCGATGACTAACTATAATCTTTGTTATATTTTTTACATGATTTTTTAGGTTATTTATGATTTTGTGCTCAGTTTCAGTGTCAAGTGCAGAAAGACTATCATCAAGAATTAAAATTTTGGGTTTCTTAATTATTGCTCTAGCTATAGCAACTCTTTGTTTTTGCCCACCAGAAAGATTAATTCCTCTTTCACCTAAAATTGATAGATATTTTTTTGGAAAACTAATTATATCATCATGAATAGATGCGATTTTAGAATAATGAATGATATCGTTCTCATCTGATTTAATATTACCAAAATTAATATTGTTATAGATTGTGTCAGAAAAAAGAAATGTTGATTGCGGAACATATCCAACTTGTTTCCTAATTAAATCTAAATTATGTTCTCTTAAGTTTCTGTTATCAATAAAAATATTCCCATAGTCAGGATCATAATTCCTTACAAGTAGTTCAAGTATACTAGATTTTCCAGATCCAACAGAGCCAATAATTCCTAAGGATTCACCAGCCTTG
>Ga0209433_10000110_pt1 | contig 24391 bp, 21 predicted proteins | sample METZYME_5_50m_FD_187552 | JGI IMG/M metagenome (GOLD analysis project Ga0209433, IMG submission 187552) | Marine microbial communities from oxygen minimum zone in mesopelagic equatorial Pacific - METZYME_5_50m (SPAdes) (version 2) | ecosystem: Environmental > Aquatic > Marine > Oceanic | place...
CGTTGTTTAAGACAATGCAAGGTATGCAAGGAGATCCCTCAAATGCTTATCAGATAAACAATGATAACGTATTTGTGCATGGTTGCGGCACTGGCTTTCATCGTCAACTTATGGCTTCAGATAGCCTAAGCCTTGGTTTTTCCGCTACTGCAATGCACTATGTGTCTGAAAAGCCATGTGAAATTGACGATCATGTTCATATGGTGGGAGCTAAGCCTGACGAGCGAGCACAGTTTGCGCAGCGTGCGGCAGAAGACTGGGAAAAGATTCTTCTTGCGCGTGCTAAGGAAATGAAATCAGGGTCACAGTTTATCGTATTGAATTTTGGTATTGATGAGCAGGGACGTTACCTTGGTCATACTGGTGGGCATTCCATGTTTGACAAATTCACGGAGCATTGGCGCTCGCTTCTGAATGCTGACAAAATCACCAAAGAGGAATTTCGCAAGGCTACTTTTGTTCAACATTACCGCACATTGGCAGAATTCAAAGCTCCTTTCGACAATAAAGACACACTTGCTATGAAAGCTGGCCTACGACTAAAATCTGCATATACTCAGTTGACAAAATGTCCATATCAAAGAGCATTCATAGAGGCAGACGGAGAGATGTCAGCTAGCCAATATGCAGCCTCTCTGATTCCAACTATGCGAAGCTGGTCGGAAACGGTGTTCCTTTCCGCATTGAGTAGTCGCCCGCCTGTGGAAGCTCAGGCCATCGTAGATGAGTTTTATCAGTCCTATGAAGCAGAGGTCACCGCAAATCCTGAAGGTCACGCCATGGATTATATTCATGCTATAATGGTCATAGAAAAGGTGACTGAATAACATTGAACTAAAATATTTTTAATTCCTTTATTCATTAAAGGGAATTTTTAAATACGTAGTAAGTGTAAGTTTTGGAGTAAAAATTCTGGTAGAAATTTTAAATAAACAAAAACCTATTGGAGGCTTCAGTGCATAAAAGCATATTAGATAAACGATTTTTGATAAAAGCTTTCCCGGTTGAGGACCGCAGGCCAATTGAACTAAATTCTATAATGAAACCCCATCCGTTATCTTACATGGAGTTGCCGTTTGATCCTGAATACTCGCTCTATAATAATAGAATGACGCCAGAGCGGTTGAATAACGTTACCGACGATGAACAATATTGGGCCATACGCCAGAAAGTAATCTTTAGAAATACAGGTGAGTTTCCAGTTGAAATTTCTGGGCGGGAAGCTGAAAAATTTGCCAACTGGGTGTTTGCTCGCGATGTGAGCCGTATCAAAGTCGGTCGCTGTTCGTATAATTTCGTTCTATATCACCATGGTGGAATAATCACTGATGGTGTCATGTTGAGACTTGCAGAAGATAGGTTCTGGATGGCGCAGGCAGACGGTGAGCTAATCAAATGGTATATGGCGCACGCGCACGAGTTCGATGTGAAAATTTCCGATCCTAATGTCTGGGTTACTCAGATTCAGGGACCTCGATCGATGGATGTACTACGTGATGTTATTGACGGTGAATTCCCAGATCCCTGGCGCTACTTTGACATTGCTACCGTATCGATTGCAGGAGAAGAGGTCATCATCACACGCACCGGTTTCTCCAACGAACTGGGTTGGGAGTTCTATTTACGGCCCAAAAATGACGCCGAAAAAATAGGAAACCATATCTGGGATATGGGTCAGAAGTATGGGATGATACTGACAGGTACCCCGGTCTTTCGAGCACGCCGCATCGAAGCCGGGTTGATGGGCCAGACCGAATTCGACAGTACAACTACACCCTTCGATGCAGGCCTCGGTCATTTTGTTCAGATGGACAAGTCCGATTTCATTGGAAAAGCGGCTCTTGAGAAGGCTGATAAGCGATCACGTACGTTCGGCATGCGCGTGCGTGGTGGGATTGCAGAGCGTGGACGAACCATATCAGTTGGTGGTAAAATTATTGGACAAGTTTGCTCTTCGACTTGGTCTCCTTATCAGGAATGCGGTGTTGCACTAGTGCGTTTAGACAGTCCAGAAGAAGGGCCAGGCACTGAGGTTGAAGTGACTTGCATAGATGGTAAAAACTATAGCGCCCAGCTATGCAGTCTTCCGATGTATGATAAAGAAGGGTCCATAGTTCGTGGAAAAAATACGACCTCTCCCGACGGTCCTCAGCCGTGGAACGGATGATACCAATAGAGAACGAATTCGTTTATTTTTTCATTTTTGTCTTGTTATGCATCTGGCTAGGGTTGAATTATAAGAAGCTCTTCATCATTTGTAAAAATATTACTTAAAATCACGAGTTGTAAAACTTGCACTATACTACAAACGCTCAGGATTTCGCAGAATTAAGTATTTGAATTTAAACTTGAGCTCAAAATTTAACTCCGAGGAAAACTTTCGGCCAATTCTTACAAGAACTGATCATTTTCACGCGAATGTTTTATAAATATGTTCATCGCTTCTGTTTCAGTTACTTTTTCCAAAACACCACCATTAATTTCTTCTCGCGACCACATCCAGCTCTGCACGGGATCATGTTTCATGGCCCAATTTGCAAACAGCCTTCTTCCACTCATTCCAGAATTTAAAAGCAGAACTTCTGTATGCCGATCATCTTCAATTATTTTAGAATAAGTTATATCTATTTCTTTTTCAGGACCTTCCAAGTACTGGAGATAGAGATCATCTCGGCAGAATAATGCTCCTGTTATGTCATTTTTATCGTTGTTATATCTCGATTTTATTAAAATATGATCTAAGTCGCTGTCGCTAAACCCAAAGGGTGTAGATGCATAGATGATATGCTTTAAATTAGTTGTCAAAAGACCTCGTCGAAGCTGATCAAATTATCAATACAAATTTGTTAGCATATTTGTAATATTTAGTACATTAATTTAGCGAAAGCAGTTTTATAAAAAGATTTTAAGGGCCAAATTATATTTGTTATATATATCATATGTCAGCCTTCAACTTTAGTCAGTGGTATCAGCTACATTTGTTTGTCTTAGAGGACATAGGGCATAATCTAATTGAATAATGTGATGATACCGCTTGAAATACATAATGGTTCACTGCGAGAACCTATCCCTAGGCAGCTCTTAGGTTCTGCTGTTCTTGATCAGACAGGAGAATTTGAGGCAGGTAGTTATCAGAGCTTTACCTTAACCTATACGGCTGGACGTTTTGGAATAGATGACAGCGGTAGTATCCGGGTTGTGTTTCGTTTTGCAACAGACCAATCAAACCCCCAGTTTGATGATCCCACAGCACCAGGATTTACCGAGGTCGTTGCTTCTAACGATGCCGTTCTTGAGGTCCGTTTTGATCCTAAGGGTAACATCCGGCCATGGGATCGCACATTGCAGATCAAAGTTGTCAAAGGCTTTATGAAAGAGGGCGATACGATTACCGTGCGCTTTGGAGTGACAGAGCACGGTAGCGCTGGCATGCGATTACAAACGTTTTGTGAAAGTAGATACGAATTCCGGGTATTGGTGGATCCAATCGCCACCTATAATTTCCAAACATTGCCCGACCAGCCATTTATAACGATTGTTCCAGGTCTGCCAAAGACTTGGGTTGCTATTGTACCTTCCACGATTAAGAGCGGAGAACCCTTTTCGCTCAAGATAAAAGCGGAGGATGATTGGGGTAATCCAACAAACCAAGCTACTACTACGCTTTCAGTAAAGTGTAATCGAAAAATTAAAAATTTACCCGATTTCGTTGAAGTCAAAACAGGTGACTTTGCAACCATAATATCAGGTATTGTTGTCAACATAACAGGGCCATTGGAGATTTTGCTTTATGCACCAGACGGATCACTTGTTGCCACCTGCAATCCCGCTTTCGTATCTGATGACCCTAGTCTCAAAAGTTATTGGGGTGATTTACATGGCCAATCAGAAGAAACCTTGGGCACAAACAGTGCCACCGATTACTTTGCTTTTGGACGTGACAGATCATTTCTAGACGTATGTGCTCACCAGGGTAACGACTTTCAAATGACCAATACTTTCTGGAAAGATTTAAATCGTATTACATCCCTATTTAATGAGGATGGTCGATACATCACTCTGCCTGGATATGAATGGTCTGGCAATACGGCTTTGGGTGGAGACCGAAATGTTTATTTTCCATTCGAGGGACGTATAATTCGCCGTTCATCTCATGCGCTTATCGAAGATCAGAGTGATGCTGATACCGATTGTCATACGGCAAGTGAGTTGTTCAAAGCGTTTGCTGATAATGAAGAATGGGACGTGATATCTTTTGCCCATTGCGGTGGCAGATACGCAGATATTTCAAAAGCGCATGACGGGCGGTTCGAAAAATCTGTAGAGGTGCATTCGGCTTGGGGTACCTTTGAGTGGATTGTGCATGATGCATTTAAAAATGGCTACAGAGTGGGCATTATTGGAAACTCAGACGGCCACAAAGGAAGGCCTGGAGCTAGCTATCCTGGAGCTGGATGGTTTGGTGCGGTTGGCGGTTTGACCTGTTTTCTGATGCCCCACCTAACACGTAGAAACTTGATTGATTGTATAAATAAACGCCATCATTACGCTACGACGGGAGGCTCAAGCGGGCGAATACGTCTGCAGGTTTTGATGTCGTTTGACGGAGCAGCTACGTTATTTTTGGATGATCCGTTGCTGGTTAAAAATTGCAAAACTAAGTCATGTTCTGAAGCAATGATGGGTGATATCGTAATGTTGCCAAGCGGTGCTGCTAATCTGAAAGTAAGTGTTAATGCTGCGTCACCCGTTAATAGTGTTGATATCTTTAACGGTGTTGATCATCTGGAATGTTATCGTCCCTATAAAATAAATGAACTAGGTGACCGAATTGCTGTTTTATGGGAAGGCGCAGAGTACCGCGGCCGTTTCCGCGCCGTCTCATGGGATGGATCAGCGCATTTTGATAGGGCAAAAGTTACTTCAGTGGTTCCTGTAAATTTTTTTAATCGAGATAAAAAATTGGATATGTGCGGTAGCTCGGATCTTAGTTGGCAGTCGGTGACAACTGGAAATTTAGCTGGTTTCATTGCAGTATTAAAAAACGGCAAATCAGGGAGCCTTATGCTTAAGACGCCTTTGATAAATGAAATCGTAAACTTGACTGATATAGGCTATGAAAACAAGGTTCTTGATGCTTCATCTAGTTTGCCTCGTCGTATCCGCTTATTCCGATTGCCCAACCTCAATCCTCATACCTCAGTAAGTATTGAGCGAAAATTGGAGCCACATATGGGTCGTGATAATCCATACTATGTCCGCGTTACGCTGGAAGATGGTACACAAGCTTGGTCAAGTCCTATCTATATATTTCGCAAATTCTAAATTAGTAATTTCGTAATAAACTAATCCAGTTTTATAATGTTACAGTATAAAGGTTTGTGATTGGACGAACGGTAAATTCGTTCTTTCCTCCCTGTTAACTGAAGCCCTCGCTCTAACGCGGGGGCTTTTTTTAAATTTTTTCTTTAAAGCTTATTGGTTGTTGTTAACAGTTTACGTACGGTAAATTTTGTTAAAAAAGATAAATGATGAATTCTTTAGCTGAGCGTTCTATAAATTATTGGAAAATTGCGGTTATTTTATAAGGAGGTAATAATATGATTGTAATGCTGTCTCAAGACCTTTCTAAAGGTTTCGTTTCCTGGAAAGAAATGTATTTTGAAAATAAGGATGCTTTGGAAGCTCTAGGGGGTAAACTTATTTTTGCAGGTCCACATAAAGAAGATGATAACAAGATGGTAGTTTTAATTGACTTCGATTCTCCTGAAGCAATGAAGGCATTTGCAACTAATGAAGAATTAAAAGCTAAACGTGTAGCAGCTGGAGCCATTTTAGAGTCTAATGTTGTAACCGTTATGGGTGATGAATCCTTTACAAGCTGATGGCTAAAAAATTCTAATTTTCCTTGAAGAGCCTAAACTAGTGAGTTTGGGCTTTTTTAGTTGCTGATTTACCTCAAAAAGGTAGTAAACATAGGATATTTACATGAGTACGAAGATTAATCATAGCAATAAAGTAATTATAACTTGTGCGGTTACTGGTGCAATCCATACCCCCACAATGTCTCCATATCTTCCTATAACGCCAGATGAGATTACTACAGATGCAATTGCTGCAGCAGAGGCAGGAGCTGCGATATTGCATTTGCATGCACGTAACCCTAAAACTGGTGAGCCCGATCAGTCCCCTGATGGTTTCTCTCCTTTTCTGCCTCGAATAAAGCAGGGAACGAATTCAATAATAAATATCACTACTGGCGGCAGTCCATATATGACGGTTGAAGAAAGAGTAGAACCAGCGGCTAAATTTAAACCAGAAGTTGCTTCACTTAACATGGGTTCGATGAATTTTGGTTTATATCCAATGTTGAAGCGTTTCAAAGATTTTAAGTTCGAATGGGAAAGGCAACATTTAGAAGGTTCACGAGATTTGGTTTTTAGGAACTCGTTCAAAGATATCGAGTATGTCTTACAAACTTGTTATGGAAATAATACTAGATTTGAATTTGAGTGTTACGATATCTCTCACTTATACAATTTGGCACATTTTGTTGATCGAGGACTAATAAAGGCACCGTTTTTTGTGCAATCGGTTTTTGGTCTGCTGGGTGGTATAGGGCCCCATCCAGAGGATGTTATGCACATGAAGCGGACAGCAGATCGATTATTTGGAAAAGACTACCGTTGGTCTGTTCTTGGCGCTGGTTCAAATCAGTTTAAGGTTGCAGCGCAGGCGGCGGCTCTTGGAGCAAACGTGCGAGTAGGCTTAGAAGACAGTATATGGGCCGGGAAAGGTGAGCTTGCGACATCAAATGCTGTGCAAGTGACGAAAGTTCGTAAAATTATTGAAAGCCTTGGTTTGCAGGTGGCGACACCCGACGAGGCACGAGAAATTCTTTCACTTAAAGGTGGTGATCAAGTGAACTTTTAGTACTCTGAAAAGAGAATTCGTAAGGGCTAGATGTTAAAGAATGACGTTATAATTTGAAGCTAAATTAAAAGGTATAAAGTAAGTGATAAGTCCAGACTTTTTGATATTTGACGGTCATAATGATGTACTTTCAAAAATTTTCAATGAAGGCGGCACAGTTAGGGCTGCATCATTTCTTGAGGGACGTGAGGGGGCAATTGATCTCGCAAAGGCAAAATTAGGCGGATTTGGAGGTGGTTTTTTTGCAGTTTATGTTCCGTCGCAATTTGATTTGGAATTCAGTTATCAAGAGATGGAAAAGGACAGTTATTGTTTACCTTTACCCGAAGCTATTGAATGGAGCACGGCAGTCTCTGTAGTAGCATCTCAAGTAGCAATTCTACGTGAATTAGAGAGGCTAGGTTGTCTAATTATCTGTCGTAGAGTATCCGATATTTATAGCGCTTTTAAGAAACAAAAAATTGCTGCAATTTTTCATATTGAAGGCGCCGAGGCGATTGATCCAGACCTTCATATGCTTGAGGTTTTACATTCTGCTGGCTTGCGATCTATAGGACCAGTTTGGAGCCGGCCCACGATTTTTGGGGAGGGAGTACCTTTCAGTTTTCCATCAACACCGAATATTGGTGCAGGGCTTACAGAGTTAGGAATTAGACTAGTAAAGCGATGCAATGAATTAAAAATTATGATTGATTTGTCGCATTTAAATGAGGCTGGTTTCTGGGATGTGGCAAGCTATTCAAATGCGCCCCTAGTGGCTACACATTCAAACGCTCATTCAATTACTCAGCATTCGCGCAATCTCACGGATGAACAGTTGCGAGCGATCGCAGATAGCGATGGCATGGTCGGTCTAAACTTTGCAACTGCGTTCTTACGAGAAGATGGGAAAATGTTATCAGATGTTCCATTAACGCAGATGCTCAGGCATTTAGACTATCTTATAGAAATACTTGGTGAAGACAGAGTCGGATTAGGGTCTGACTATGATGGTGCGGTCATGCCTGAAGAATTGACGGATTTATCTGGTCTTCCAAACTTGATAAGGGCCATGAGAGCGCATGGGTATGACGAATTACTGATTAAAAAATTGTGCCATGAAAATTGGCTGGGTGTTCTGCACAAGACTTGGGGTAATTAATTGGAGCTACCAAAATGTTAAAACAAGAAAGAGCTGATTTTATTTCTAAAAGACTAAATGAAATCTACCCTGAAACACCGGTTCCTCTCGATCATAAAGATGGTTATCAACTATTAGTTGCCGTTTTATTAAGCGCTCAGTGTACAGATGCTAGAGTAAATATAGTTACCCCCAATCTATTCGCCAAAGCGAGTACTCCTCATGATATGGCAGTTTTAAATGAAAATGAAATACTGGGAGCGATACGGTCTTGTGGGTTAGCGCCAAAAAAATCTCGCGCTATAAAAAGGTTATCAGAAATTCTTGTTGAGAATTACAACGGAGAAGTCCCAGATGATTTTGCTTCTTTGGAGGCTCTGCCTGGAGTTGGCCATAAAACTGCTTCTGTTGTGATGTCGCAATGGTTTGGCTTTCCCGCTTTTCCCGTTGATACACATATTCATCGGCTTGCGCAGCGATGGGGGCTCACTAAAAAAAATAATAATGTGGTAAAAACAGAGCGTGATTTAAAACTTATATTTCCAAAAAATCTTTGGAATAAATTGCATTTGCAAATTATTTTTTATGGACGAGAATTTTGTACAGCTCGCGGCTGTAGGGGAATAAAATGTGAAATATGTACAACTTGCTATCCAAAAAGAAAAAAACCATTTGATTGATCAACATTTCTTTTCTTAATGTATTTACGTAGGAACTAGACGACATAGTTAGCATTTTTAGGGGTATACATTTGAAATTGAACAAGGAGACAATATGGCACTTTATTTGTGATCATTGTTCTTTATGGTGGTCCTTCGCATCCTCAGACGATTTTATCCCTAAAGAAAACATATTTTGTCCACACTGTGGGAAAAAAAATAAAATCGACAATGATCAACTATAATTTTTTTGATCATTTACTCTTCTAGAAATAGTTTATCTGTAGCGAATGTTTGATCGACCCAGTTGATCGATAGTTGTTACACCCATCAGCTTCATATCACGTTCAATTTCTATTCTTAACTGGTTAAGTGCTCTTTCGACCCCAGCTTCTCCAGCAGCCGCTAAAGCGTAAAGGTAGTAGCGACCAATCGAGCAGCATTTTGCCCCAACGGATAAAGCTTTCAATACGTGTGTTCCCCGTTGAATTCCACCTTCGCAAATAACATCAATTTTATCTCCGACGGCATCGCAGATTTCAGCAAGTTGATCGAAAGGAGCCCTGCTACCATCTAGTTGCCTGCCCCCATGGTTAGATACCATTATCCCAGTACAACCAATATCAACTGCACGCTTTGCATCTTCTACGCTCATGATACCTTTGAGAGCAAACTCTCCATTCCACTGCGAACAAAGTTTCTCGGCATCATTCCAATTCATAGACTGGTCTAGCATAGTCGAAAAATATTCTCCTACGGATACGGCCAAGTTGGTACCTTCAGTTACATAACCCGAAAGATGTGGCATATCGAATTTCTCTTTTGTGTAAAAATTCCAAGCCCACAATGGATGCGTAGCAAAACTTAAAATCGAATCCAAAGTTAATCTGGGGGGCGAAGTGAAACCTGAACGCAGGTCGCGCTCTCTATTGCCGCCAGTAATAGTATCGACGGTCAGAGCTAAGACATTAAACTTAGCATCCTTTGCCCGATGTAATAAAGCGTCATTCAATCCACGGTCTTTGTGAAAATAAAATTGGAACAATTTGGGACCACTAGTTATTTCTGCGATACTTTCAACTGTGACTGTTGCAAGGGATGAAACTCCAAACATTGTTTTGTGTTTAGATGCTGCTTTTGCAACTGCTCGCTCTCCCTCATGATGAAACAGGCGCTGTAAGGCGGTGGGAGCGCAGTAAAAGGGCATTGAAAGTTTTTGGCCCATTACTTCAGTTTCCATATTTATGTTTTCTACCCCTGCGAGAACGTTGGGGACTAAATCGACTTCGTCGAATGACTTAGAGTTTCTTTTGTAAGTAATTTCATCATCCGCGGCACCATCTATATAATCGAAGATTGGGCCTGGCAGTCTGGATTTGGCTAATTTACGAAAATCAGCAAAATTATGGCATTGATTTAGTCGCATTAATTAAAAACTTCCTTTTTTAATATAGTAGTTCAATCGCTGCTAAAATCCAAATTGCTTAAATACATTTTCAGCCCAAGTGTCCCATCCATCGACGCCTCCATCACATTCGTGTCGATCAACCACACTAACAGCGCCAAGTTCTTTCAAGCGGCCATCTATTTTTTTTCCTGCTCCGCAAAAGCTAAAATAATTACGGTCGCCCAGTGCGCAGACGCTGTATTTTAAGTTTTGCAAATTAATATCGGCGTTTTCAAGAGCCGCCCAAAAGTCTTCTCCCATCATTGGGAGATCGCCGTCACCAGTAGAACTAGTAATAAACATTGCAGTCGATAAAGTTTCTAGTTCATCAATTGAAATATCATTCATTTCGCTAAGGGTTGTTTCTATCCCTTTGTTCGACGCTAGTTCTACTACGTCATCTGCGACACCCATTGCTGTTCCCATTTCGGAAGCGTAAATCACATTTACTTTTGTCATATAATATCCCTAAGTTGGCTAAATATGTTAGTTAATTTCCATCGTCTAATTTTTGGTAGATAGCTTAATTCTCAAAAAACCAAATAAATTTATTTATTGAATTTCAAGAATAGTCATTTCGACCCGTTATTTATCTACAAAATATCCCAAAAGGCTGGTCGTATCCACTAAAGAACGATGGGATTGCTTGGGTTTTACGCAAATTAAATGTTAAAATACCTAGCTGGTAAATTTATAATAATGTTTTTTATTAATTACCAGCTAGCTGTCTAAAAATTTATGAAGCAAACTATCTTACAGATATGCTGAAACTACCTTAACAGCTTCAATCGATCTGATTTATATGAGACTTTACCCTAGAGTGAACGCATGATTATTTGAAAAAGCTTGTTAAAATTAGCTTTCTTTGCATCTCTTTAAGTTGATAAATTCAGATTACAGTGTATGGCGAGCAAGGGTTTTTAGGAATGTTTATTCTCGAAACTACCGCACCAGTCACTTGAATTCACCATAGGCCAAAAAGCTACTTGATCCTGATTTGAAGCACTGGGAGGATTTACCCTGCATGCTCCTCGATCTGCACTTGGTGATGCCTGGCTATCTTTTTGTTCAAAATATGCGCAAAGATTACATGAATTTTTCATAGAGGTTCTCCTTGATTATCCATTAAATTGAGCTTGGTTTCTGTTTACTTGTCCGAGTAAACCTAAACTTAGAATAATTCTAAATAATGTCAAGAAAATTAATAAAAACATATACTTGAGTAAATTAGTCGGAATATAAATCCAAGCTAAAAATCATTTTACAGTGTTATCTAATTAATAATTTGTTCTTTAGATTTAAAAATGAGAAACTTCATTTGGGAGCCTTAAAATTCTGCTGATATTGAAAATTTTATCAATGATCATCCCAAAGATCAGTTGAAAGATATTTTAGTCCACTATCACATATTACTACGGCAATGGTTTTCCCAACCATATCCTTGGATAGGAGATCCAGTGCAGCAGCTACATTTGCGCCCGAAGAAAATCCGCTAAATATTCCTTCATGCTTAGCCAGTTGTCTTGTAGTTTCCTTGGCCTTATCTCCAGAAATTTGCATAAATCCATCTACTGGGACGTTATCTAGGAAAGAGAGATCCGGTATATTATAACCACCGCCTTGGATGGGGTGATTGGGGTTTGTAACCTGATGGCCAGCTGTAACTGCTGCGCCTTCAGGTTCAATAACGAAACATTGAACCAAATTATTGCGCTCTTTGAGGGCTTTAGCAATGCCTTTGTATGTGCCGCCCGAACCTAAAAAGTCGACAAAACCATCTAATTTTCCACCAGTGGCCTCCCATATCTCAGAAGCAGTATTATGGTAATGAGCGAGCCAGTTACCGTCCCGGTGAAATTGATCTGCCCTGAAGGCTTGGCGCTGCTTAGTAATTTTTTTAGCAACTGTATCTACTAAATCTAGATCTCCTCCCGATACCTGACCTGGGTTGGATTCTGGCAACTGATCCACAAGCACCACTTCCGCTCCGAGCGAACGCATCATTCTAGCCCTCTCTTCGGAGTTTCCCTTAGACATGACAGCCACAAAAGGATATCCCTTTAAACCGCACACAATTGCCAAGCCAGTTCCCATATTTCCTGAGGTTAGTTCAACTACAGTTTGCCCCGGTGACAAAACGCCTAAATTTTCTGCCTCTTTTATTATGCCTAGTGCCGCTCGATCTTTTTTTGAAAATCCAGGGTTCAGATACTCTAGTTTTGCAAGGATAGTTCCTTTTACATCATGTAGCTTTGTCAACCGATCTAGTCGAACTAATGGTGTATTACCGATCGCTTCGGCTACTGATTTTAGCACTTGGCTCATAATATTAATCCTAGAATTACATGTTATCTAAAGCTAAGTTGTGCTCTTTTTTTTATTTTAAGCTAGCTTTATAGCCTTTCTGTTCCAAATATTTAAAATTTAATTAACTCCCCAAGTATCGCTCAATCTGTAACCTTCGGGCCATGGATCTGTTGGATCAAGGGTATGCTGATGGATCCCTGTAATCCACCCTCTTCCACTTATCTCAGGAATAATTCCGGAGGTTCCGTTTAAGTTGCATTTTTTGACTATCTTGCCTTCGAAAGTGGATCCGATGATTGAAGTCGCTTTTATTTTTTGACCAACCCTCATTTTTCCGCGAGCTTCAAGTACCGCCATTTTGGCAGACAATGCCGTGCCTGTTGGAGAGCGATCAATTTTACCTGGTTTAATAGAAACGGCTGACTTGATACAAATATAATCAGCGGATCCAGCCTCTAATTTACTGAATTGACAAAACGAGTAGTGGTTCCATTCGGCTATAATTGGATGACGAAATCCAATTTGTTCATTCGCTGCATCAGTTATTTTAGCTCCAAGGCGAGCGAGCTCAGCCGCTTCGCTAGGATCAATTAAAAATCCCAATTCCTTTGCATCTATTATTACAAAACTGTCACCGCCAAATGCTGTATCGGCTGAAATAGTTCCGTAGCCCTCAAGTTCTAATTTACAATTTAATTTATATTTAAAGCTCGGTAAATTCCGGACAAAAATCCGCTCTGCTTTCCCGTTTTTACAAAAGGCTTTAATTTCTACCAAGCCTCCAGGAGCCTCAAGAAAAAAATTCGTAACAGGTTCCTCCATGGATATAAGGCCGTGATTAAGTAAAACTGTTGCAACACAAATTGAGTTTGACCCGGACATTGGTGGCGTATCTTCGGGCTCCATAATAATGAAAGCTGCTTGTGCTTTTGAATTTACTGGCGGGACAAGTAAATTTACGTGTCTGAATACGCCACCACGTGGCTCATTTAGCATAAAATTTCGAAGGGTCTGATCCTTGGCAATCCATCTACTTTGCTCCCAGAGAGTCTTGCCGGGCGGGGGCTCTACACCTTTTATAATAACGTCGCCAACTTCGCCTTCTGCATGAGCAGAGATTACATGAATGGTTTTTATAGTACTCATAAATTTACATTTAAATTTTAGGCAGTGGCTATAAGCATAGAAAGTGATCCCACTCAAATAAACAAGTTAATAGCTATTTCGAATACTTTAAACTTTATAAAATGCTAATGCGAAGTTGATGCAAGTTCAGCAAATATTTGAGGATGCTTTCAATTTATAACTTATTAGCTGAGCCCTCTTATTAAATTGCCTTTAGAAAAATGAATTTTTATGATGAAGTCGCCCAATCCCAATACATTTCACGTACTTTTCTAGTAATTGGCCCGACTTGATATTGGCGTTCATTGAAAGCGGTTACGGGAGTTACTTTATTCATATTTCCAGACATAAATACTTCATCTGCAGTCTCAAAGTCTTGAAAACTTAGCACAGTTTCTTGAACTTTCTGACCGATTTCTTTTAAGTTTGAAATATGCCGGGAACGGGTGATCCCAGCGAGAAAAGTGCCATTGGCAACTGGAGTAAAAACTTCTCCGTCTCTAATCATAAAGATATTAGCTGTTGCTGTCTCGGCGACGTTGCCCATCGCATCTGCAACTAAAGCGTTATCAAATCCTTTTGATCTTGCTTCGACTAGCATTCGAGCATTATTCGGATAAAGGCAACCAGCCTTTGCATTTACTACTGCGTCTTCGAGTACAGGACGCCGAAAGCGGGTCTCTGTCAAACGAACGGCGGATGTTTCTGGGGCAAGTGGAATTTCTTCAAGGCATATTGCAAAGCCTACCGTTTCACTTTTTGGGACTATCGCGCTAATGTCGCCGTCTATAGCCCAATACATTGGACGGATGTATATAGCTGAATCTTGTGGATATAGTTTCAGGCCCTCCCAGATAATATCCACCATTTCCTTAGAACTAACCGTTGGTTTTAGCATCAATGCTTCGGCAGAATTATTGACGCGTTCGCAATGTGCCAAGAGATCTGGAGCGACACCATTAAAATACCGTGCTCCATCAAAGACATTTGAACCTAGCCAAGCACCGTGATCCGCAGCACTAATAATGGCCGCATTCCCTTTATGCCAAGTCCCTTCAAAGAATGTGTTTATATTTTGACCAGTTGCCATATATTTCGTATCCCAATTTTATTTCTACCCAATCCCAGTATTAATCTTTAGTCAAATAGAATTGGAAGATATATACACTGAAAACTTTGGTTTAAAAGTTAATAGATAAGCAAAAAGCATGGTGGCAATTAAACATGCCAATCCTGCTAATAGGAACGCGGGAACGTAAGTATTTAATATATCTCTTGAAAGACCAGAGCCATAGGCCGCAACCGCAGATCCCAATTGGTGAGCACCAAAAATCCACCCAAAAACAATTGGGCCATTTATTGTTCCAAAGAATTGCCCACTAAGCTTAACTGTTGGGGGTACGGTTGCTATAAAATCGAGACCAAAAAAGATCGCCCACAATGTCAGGCTGTACACATCAAAATTACTGTAGGGTAGATAGACCAGTGACAGCCCTCTTAGCCCATAATAAATTGCAAGTAACGAATAGTTATTATAGCGGTCTGAAAGCCAACCAGAACTCATCGTTCCTATAAAATTGAAAAATCCCATGAGAGCCAAATAAGAAGACGCCATAACGATACCAACATTGTTGTCAGCGCAAAATGGAATGAAGTGTTGTCCAACAATTCCAGTACTCGTCAGCCCACAGATAAAAAATGTAATTGTTAAAACCCAAAAAGCTGGATGATTAATGGCACCCGATAGGGCTTTGAGTGAGATAGTAATAGCATTTCCTGAATTTTCTTTCGGTGGATGATAAATTTTATCGTCACCATAGGCACTTATGTTAAGTTGTGATGGCCAATCTTTTCCAAACAAAAAGAATAAAACCCCACATGTTAATCCACCGATTAATCCTGGCGCTATCGCAAATTGCCAATTGGAGACTGTTGTGATCCACGCCATCAAGGGCATAAATAAAAGTTGTCCAGCAGCGAAAGCAGAAGTCATTATTCCCACTACCAAACCGCGCCTAGCGGTGAACCATCTGGTTGCAACTGTAGCTGAAAGGCCTAAACCAATTATTCCAGATGCAATCCCCAAGCATAAGCCAATGCTCACTAACAGGTGCCATTTTTCGAAGGCAAGGACCGTGCAAACTAATCCTATGACTTCTAGAAAAATAACAATTAAAACTACCTTAATTACTCCGATCCTGAGCATTAGCGGTGCACCTATTGGGCATAGTAAAGCAAACATGAAATACATCGTACCCGTAGCTATTGATACATCTGAAATATCCCATCCACGTGCCTCAGTAATAGGCAAAATTAAGATTTGCGGAACGCTTGTAATCGTAGAAGTAGCCAACGTAAACATGAAGACTATTGCCGCCATTACCCATGCATAATGAATGCCCGATTTATCTAAGTATATTTTGAGCTGTTCAGCTAGCATGAGCAAAGCGCCTTTTAAATTTCAATTTTTATTGTGATAAAAATTTATATTTTTAAAAAGTTAGTGTTATCAGTTGTATTTTCCCGTAAAAAACCGATAGATAGATGTTTAGATTTATAATTAAGACAAAAATAATAACGATTGGCATTATTTTTCGAGTTTTATCCAATAAGGTGTTATTTTTATTTTATCAAAAAAGGTTTCTAAGCCCTCAAGGGTTAGAGCAATTGTGCGATCGTTTACAAGTGGATGAACATAGATTTGCTTACAATCTTTTAAATCACTATCAATGAAAAGCTGAACTCCTTTTTTTCTACCTGTTATCATTGAAAGTGGCGTTACGGCGCCAGGTCTGACTCCCAAGTTTTCCATTAGCCTTTCGGAGGAACCAAATGACAAACGCCCAACTTCTAACATTTTATGAAGGGTTTTGAGATTAATTTTTGTGTCTTGTTCTACAACTAAAAGGATGTTTCGCTTTTTATTATCTCGCAAATAGAGGTTTTTTATATGTCCCCCCCCTTCTTCTGGAGATAAAAACTGGCTCTGAAATTTTTTAGCCTCTTCAACTGTATGCAAAGGTGCATGGTCTGTTCGATTGAATGGAATTTTCCAGGCCTCTAGCAAATTTAAGATAGCATCAGATGAAACTGGAAGGCTAACTTCATAGTTTGATGAAGCGTTCGAAATATTTGTCATTATCCACCTTATAATTGCTAGTTTTAGTGGCTCTGGTTACTTTTATTCAATTGTTTAAAAAAAGTAATATATTTTTCACAATTATTAAAAGGACTTGCCTGTAAAGTCGCTCTATGAGAAATCAATTTTACGAGCAAAATAGTCAACAGGCAAACCCATGAAAAGTCCTAAAACGCTTATGCGTGATATATTTGGATTCAATGAATTTCGTCCTGGTCAGAGTGAAGTTATTAACGCTGTGGCTGATGGAAAAAATGTTTTGGCAATCATGCCAACGGGTGGAGGAAAGTCCATTTGCTTTCAGCTGCCAGCAATTATGAATTCGGGTCTTACAGTAGTTATTTCGCCTTTAATTGCCTTGATGCGGGACCAGGTGCGCGGGTTGCAGGCCGTTGGAGTTGCAGCAGGTGCACTTACTTCTGGAAATACTGAAGACGAAACAAAGGCTGTCTTTGCAGAATTAAATGCTGGAAAATTAAAAATACTTTATTTAGCTCCTGAACGGCTGGCAGCCAGCTCAATGCGAACCACTTTGCAGCGGTCGAACGTTATCTCTTTGGTGGTAGATGAGGCTCATTGTGTTAGTCAGTGGGGGCACGATTTTCGCCCTGATTATCTTCGGATCGGAGAACTTAGACAGAGTTTGGATGTGCCTTTGGCTGCCTTTACAGCTACTGCTGATAAAGAAACGAGGCAAGAAATTATAAAGCGACTATTTGGTGGCTTTCCACCCAAAGTTTTCCTTAATGGATTCAACCGGCCAAACCTTCATCTTAGTTTTGCTGTTAAAAAAAACCCGCGACAGCAAATCATTGAATTTGTTAATCAAAGGAAAAGTCAGCCTGGTATAATTTATTGTGGTACACGAGCTAAAACTGAGACATTGGCTAAAGCGTTAAGAGAAGTGGGGCATAACACTTGTTATTATCACGGGGCTATGTCTGCAGAGGAAAGAAGAGAGGTCGAGAATAGATTTAAAGTTGAAGATGAACTGATTGTTGTTGCAACAGTAGCTTTCGGGATGGGTGTAGACAAACCTGATATTCGCTGGGTGGTGCATGCAGATTTACCCAAATCAATAGAAAGTTTTTATCAGGAAATTGGTAGAGCTGGACGTGATGGTGGCCCGGCTGAGACGTATACACTTTACGGGTCAGAAGATATACGTTTCAGGCGTAGTCAAATTGACGAAGGTCTGGCTTCAAACGAGAGGAAGTCTGCTGACCATGGGCGGCTTAATGCTCTTTTGGGCTTAGCCGAAGCCTTAACTTGCAGACGCCTTACTCTTCTAAAATACTTTGGCGATGATGATTTTGAGTGTAAAAATTGTGATCTATGCGAAATGCCGCCGGAGACTTTTGACGCTACTCAGTCGGTTCGAAAGGCTTTGTCGGCAATTCTACGGACAGGTGAAAATTTTGGTGTAGGTCATCTGATAGATATACTTTTGGGAAATGAAACAGATAAAGTATTAAAAAATGGGCACAACGTTTTACCAACATTTGGCGTTGGCAAAGAATTAACCAAATTTAAGTGGCAAGCAATTTTCAGACAGATGATGGGCCACGATCTTATCAGGCCAGATCCAAACCGCCACGGTGCATTACGAATTATGGAGACTGCTTTGCCGATATTACGCGACGAACAAAGTATAACGCTCAGAATGGATACAATTAAATCAGCCAAATCTAGTCCGGTAATTAAAATGTTAGTTAGCGACGAGGATGCTCCTTTGCTAAGCGCATTAAAATCTAAAAGGCGCGAATTATCAGAAAAAGAAGGAGTTCCAGCTTACATTATTTTTAATGACAAAACTTTAATTGACATGGCTCAAAAACGTCCGAGTAATCTTGACCAAATGGCAAGAATAAATGGAGTTGGAGTAAAAAAATTAGAAAAATTTGGAGATCTTTTTTTAGAGGTTATTGGTGGCAAAATGGAACGCTTGCATCCCAGTCGAAGAAAACTGGCTGGTAACAATGACGGCGTTTTGTATGACCTACTTTTAGATACACAAAACAGACTAATCCGAGGTGAGAATGGACTAGATAAGCATATGAGTTGTTCAGCATCTCTTCTCGTTAAAATAGCGAAGCGTAAGCCAGATAACCTTACAGAATTATCTGAGATATTGGGTGAGAAAAAAACGGATCGCTTTGGGACTGCTTTTCTAAAGGTTTTGGCGCAGGATAAATATTAATTGAAACAAAATAATCACTTTCGTTTACCAAAATTTATTTCATCCAGGTCTTGAAATTCGCAGATCGGATTACCACATAATTATTATAGAAATTACCTATAATTCAGGACAAACCCATGAAGATGATTGCGCTTAAAGGGCCGCATCACAAAAGGTATGTGGTCTTTAACAAAAATGGTAAAATTATAATCATAACAAGCAATAAAAACACTGCGAGAATGTTTTTAGATAAAAAAAATTTAAAGTTGGCGGCTTAATTTCATTTTGATTTTTCGCACTTAAGGCAATATTTTACTTCTTTTTTAGTCACATAATGCCTGCAAAGATCGTATTAGGTCACTCTGTTGTTTGAGCTCCTCTTATATAAAGAAAAGCTATCTTTTATGTGAGCATTGATTTAGTTTTTAGGATTTCAAATAAAAATTAATATCAAAATATGCAATGGATATAAACTGCCTCTTATTGTAAGGAGTAGTAAAAGTGAATGTTTTCACGTTGTGAAATTAGTGGCTGTTTTGTTTTTGAGATTTTAAGTGATCACTAGATGTTGATAGATAGGCGAGAAATTTTAAAAACTTCATTTGTGGGAGCGTTATCTTTTGCAATTCCAAGTTTCACTCTTTCTCAAGTTGATTTGGGTTCGGCAACTATAAGTACAATAAGCGATGGAACAATTACATTGCCCAGTAGTCTTTCATTTGGAAGTATGCCGTCAGATGAATTAGAGGTCATATTAAGGGACTTTAACCTATCCAAAGGTACATTAACCCGTGAGTGTAACATAACCCTTTATGATAATGGGGCAAAGAAGGTGCTTTTTGATGCTGGGGCTGGAGCAGATTTTCTAAGTGGTACGGGAAATTTGCTTCAGAGTTTGGAGACTATCGGCCTTTCTGCAGACGATATAACGGACGTTATCTTTACTCATGCTCACCCAGATCACATTTGGGGAGTACTGGATGATTTTGACGATTTAACTTTTCAAAATGCAGAATATCATGTTGGTAAAACGGAGTGGGAATACTGGTATGACCCTGAAACCGTAAATAAAGTTCGTGAAGATCGTATTTCTATTGCAGTGGGAGCCAAACGCAGACTGGAAGCACTTGAGGGAAACATCCACCTTTTCGACAATAATGATGAAATTATAGATGGTGTTAAAGCTTTACTTACACCTGGACACTCGCCTGGCCACATGAGCTTTGAAGTAGGGAAGTTATCCGAAAGGGTTCTTATATTAGGTGACGTATTGAATAATCATCATGTTGCTTTTCGAAAGCCAGGTTGGATCAGTAGCGGTTTAGATCAAGACCCTACTTTGGCAGCAGATACGCGTAAAAAACTTTTAGAAAAAATAGTATCTGACCAACTGAAAGTTGTGGGTTTCCATCTGCCCAATGGGGGAATCGGTAATGTAGAGAGAAAAGGAACAGGGTATGAATTTTTTAACCTTTGAGCTTTTTTATAAAGTTCATTTGGAAAAAGAAAATGTGAGGATGTAATAATGAAAACCCAAGTCATGACCTTTAAAATAAGTAATAGTTTTGCAGAGTGGGCAAGGCATTTCGACTCTCATGCTGAGATTCAGAAAGCTGCTGGAATGAACCCAATTTTTCGTGGTCCACATGAAAATGATCCGCAGAGGGTTTGCATTGTAATGCAAATCAATGATGATGAAAAAGCGGAAGCTTTTATGCGAGAACATGAAGCAGAGATTTTAGAGTCTGGACATATTTTGGAAACAACTGAGGTTAACAGATACCTATAAAAAAAATATTAGCAAAAAAGGTTTAGCGATGCTTAAACTTATCTACTTCAAAATGAGAGCACTGGCGGAAGCTCCGCAATTGTTGCTTAATTATTCTGGAGTTGAGTACGAATATCTTATGTCTTGGGATCATTTTGACGATGCTTGGCATAATGTTAAGCCAAAAATCCCATTTCAACAGCTGCCTATTTTGATAGTGGAGGATGGCACGCAGATTTGTCAAAGTATTGCTATTCTCCAACTTATAGAAAGTAGATTAGGTTTATCAATAAGTGATCCAGTAAAGGCTGCCGAGGCAATGGCAATTTTGCAAAGCGCCCAAGAATTATTTGCACCCCTAAACCCAACAGTAAATTTTGCAACTGGAGATGAATTTAACGCTAAGCGTGATGCAATGCGAGACGGATTGAAAAATAGATTTGCTGATTTAGCCAGATGCCTTGAAAAATACGATGGCAGATATTTTATTGATGATACGCCAAGGGCAGCGGAATTTGCTGCTTTTCATCATTTTGATTTATCAAGATTTATTGATCCTGATATCCTAAATTCATTTCCAAGGTTGGTTCAGTTTGTTAATGATATTGAAAGTATACAGACTGTTTCCTCCTATTTAGAAAGCCGGCCCAAATTAATTGATGTAGGTACACAACCAAAGTTAATCATTGACGGCAGAGCTCAGCCAACAGGTGTATTAAAGACATGAAACATTTCATAGCAACTCACACATGCTTTTCTGAAGAGGCGCGAAGAGCATTTATTGAAAACACCAAAGCAATTACACATAAAGAAATGATAGAAGGCACCAAATCGGAGACAGCTAAATTATTAGCCCATTGGATGGGTAAAGATGAGTTCTTTTTTTGCCACTGGTTAGCAGTTAGTGAAGAGGCAATACATGAAGTCCTCGAGGCTCAGGGTTTGGCAGATATTATCGTTACCAATGCAAATGAGATGGTGAGATTTGTTTCTGCCTCGGACTTAAAAGATGAGCCAGTTGGGGATCCCGATGATCAATAAATTAAATGCATCAAGTTTTTAAACTACTGGTCGCAATTTTTATTGTTGTGCTTTTATATTTTGTGATTGATGCCAAATTTAAACATATGACGTCTAAATGGACTTTAAATGAGAAAAGACAGGAAAGTAATAGATGGCCGTATTCTCTCCTTTGATACGAGCCCATTGAACAAAGATTTTGATTTTTTGTCATTAAAAGTTGATAAGAAACGCATTTTTGTAGCCGATGGTATCATAGAAAGTATCGAGTCAGTCAACATTACCAAACCTGAGTTTGAAGATATTGAAGTTGTTGACTACGGGGATCATTTGATCTCAGCGGGATTTGTTGATGCTCACGTTCATTATCCTCAGACGGCTATTATTGCGAGCTGGGGAAAGCGTCTTATAGATTGGCTAAACATTTATACATTCCCAGAGGAAATGCGTTTTAAAAATCTTCAATATGCCTCGGAAATCGCTGACCGGTATATCGAATTTTCTTTATCGAACGGTACTACAACAATGGCAAGTTATTGTACAATTCATCCAGAAAGTGTTGATGCTTTTTTTGAATCTGCAGCTACTAAAAATATGTGTGTAGTAGGGGGTAAAACATGTATGGATCGTAATGCTCCCGACGATTTATGTGATACTGTTCAATCTGCATACGATGATAGCAAAACGCTTCTTCAAAAGTGGCATAAAAAAGGCCGAGCGCATTATGCGATTACTCCTCGATTTTCACCAACTTCAACGCCAGATCAACTTTCAGCTCTCGGATCACTTTGGTCAGAGCATCCTGACTGTGTGATGCAAACCCACCTCTCTGAGCAAACTGATGAGGTTGACTGGGTGCGCAAGCTGTTTCCAAACACTCGAGACTACTTGGACACTTATGAAACATTTGGGTTACTTGGTGAGAGAGGTGTTTACGGTCACGCAATTCACCTAGAAGCAAGAGAAATTGATCGCTTAAGTGAGGTAGGGGCATCACTTATTCACTGTCCAACATCTAATGCATTTATCGGTTCTGGTTTGTTTGATATGAAAACCCTATCCACAAGATCTGTCAAAATAGGACTTGCTACAGATATAGGAGGCGGTTCAAGTTTTTCCATGCTTCGGACAATGGCTTGTGCTTATGAAGTTGCTCAGCTTCGCGGATTTGTACTTCATCCAGCTCAACTTATGTGGTTAGCAACCCAAGGTTCTGCAAAAGCATTGCATCTCGATGATCAGATTGGAAATATTGCGCCTGGACTGGCCGCAGATTTTGTAGTTTTAGATCTTTCATCAACACCGGAGATCTCGCAACGTAGCGTGAGAGCAAATGACATCTGGGAAGAATTATTTCCAACGATTATGATGGGTGATGATCGTGCTATTGTTGCTACTTATGTTTCTGGAAAAAAAATTTAAGGAAGAAATCCTTTTGGAAAAAAGATACTATTTTGTTTAATATTAGAAGCTTAAATAAAAAATGAAAGCGAAGACACTTCCAATTTTGCTTATGATTGGAGCGGTATTTTGTTTTGCCTCTATGGATGCAACTGCTAAGTACTTGATGAAAGAAATTGGTCCAGCTCAAACCATTTGGGCCCGGTATACAGTTCAGGCTATACTGGTAACTTTACTTATTTTACCAAAGATTAATCTCTACGGAAGAACAAAATATCCTAAACTGCAGTTGTTGAGGTCTTTTGCACTTATGATGGCCACGACACTCTTTTTCTTTGCCTTTTCCAGGCTTGGACTTGCCGAAGCGTCCGCAATATTCAATGTAAGTCCAGTGTTAATTACTCTTGGTGCTTTTTTGTTTTTACAGGAAAAGATCGGTCCAAGGCGCTTAATAGGCATCATAGTTTCATTATTAGGCGCCTTGATTATAATAAGGCCTGGAAGTGGCGTATTCACTATTTATGCTATTTTACCGTTAGGGGCAGCAATATTTTACTCGACTTATAGTTTAGTTACACGATTTGTAGGTACAGATGAGAGTCCATGGACCTCGTTATTCTATTCAGCAATATTTGGAGCTATATGTTATTCAATTTATATCACTTTTCATTGGACTCCGATGTCTAATGGTGCTCTCGTATTAACTATAATTATCGGCTTATTTGGAACTGCTGGACATATATGCCTTATAAGAGCCTTAACACTTGGCGAGGCTAGTTTGGTAGCACCCTTTATTTATACAAATTTATTGTTCACTACAGTCTGGGGTTTAGTTTTGTTTGGCAATTTTCCTGACTATTTGACGATATTTGGAGCCTTAATAATTGTTGTAGCCGGTATTTACGTTTGGGCACGTGATCGTGCTAGTCGCCCTATCTAAAAGATCAGCTTTCACCATAATCAATTTTAGCAATCGCCAAAGTCAGATTGAGATGACGTAATAGCTTTTTGAGCGTCGGCCTTCGCTTCGAATTTTGCAGCAACGTTTTGCTGAAATTCCTTCATTGATGGAAATGCAGCATTTAAATTTTCATTGGTATCAAAATAACATAACGACATACCTCTGTCCGGCGCTATGTGAAATGAACGCATTGCAATTAAACCTTTTGGTGGCGGAGGCATATGACTGGCGATGTAATCATGACAACTCTGCATCAGCGATTTGTTCAAATATCGCATGGTTAAGATGGCGCAAAATTTTACATCGCTAGTCAACTTCTTGATTTTCTCACA
>Ga0209433_10000113_pt1 | contig 24331 bp, 20 predicted proteins | sample METZYME_5_50m_FD_187552 | JGI IMG/M metagenome (GOLD analysis project Ga0209433, IMG submission 187552) | Marine microbial communities from oxygen minimum zone in mesopelagic equatorial Pacific - METZYME_5_50m (SPAdes) (version 2) | ecosystem: Environmental > Aquatic > Marine > Oceanic | place...
TCATCGGTTTTCAAATGAGGCATTGACCCCTCCCTATCCAAAAATTTTACTGATCAAACCCTAAAGTAAGTTTTTAACACCCGAGTTTAAATAATATTACCTAAATAAGCGAATTAGCTATCATTTTCGAAGTAATGATACATTTTGTGCTATTCATCACCTATCAAACAATTAGAGCAAAATCGAGCTTCTCTAAAGTTCGTCAAATGTTTCTAAATCAACAGAGGGTGAACACATATTAAATTAGCGACAACATATATCTATTCAGCTTGACTTGTTCGAAACTTTTACAACGGGCATGCAAAAATTATTTCAAATTTCTAAAAGCAACTATTGCCGATAGTTGATGAGTTCTCTAAGATCCCTAACCATAAACAACCGGGAGGGGTTTTTTTATGAATTTTGAAAAAATTAAAAATACAGCAGTAGGTCTTGCAGTAGTGATGGCGCTAGCTTTCACCGTATCTACAGGTCCCGTTTCTGCTGAAATGAAAAAGAAAGAATTTAAAGTTGTAGGAACATGGAGCTTCCTTGACCACTGGAAAGAGAGAGAGGGGCCATTCTGGAAGGAACGCCTACCAAAACTTTCTGGCGGCAAGCTAACAGCTAATGCGAAATCGCAAACCGAGCTAGGCTTATCTGGATTTGAAATTATGCGCCTTTTAAAGTTAGGCGTATTTGACGCTGTCCACGGTGTAACAACTTACGTAGCGCAAGACAGCCCAGCCATTGAAGGTGCTGATCTCGCCGGTGTTATTCAAGATTTAGGTCTTTATAGGAAAGCAAATGAAGCATACAGAGATATTTTAGCTCGTGAATTTGAGCAAAAATATGGTGCAAAGCTTCTTATGATTTATGCATGGCCTAGCCAGCAGCTTTTCTGTAATTTGGGTGATAAAAGCATCAAAAGCTATCCACTATCCAAACTTAAAGGCAAAAAAATTCGTACTTACAGCACGACACTCGGTGACTTTATTGAGGGTGTAGGCGGTAGTGCAGTAACAATTGCTTTCGCAGAAGTTGTACCAGCACTTCAAAAAGGTGTGGCTGACTGTGGACTAACCGGTATTCTTCCTGCTTATAATGCTAAATGGTGGCAAGTTGTAACGCATAACATTCGGGTAAAACTAGGATATGCGTCGTCTTTCCTTGCAATGAACCTGAAAGTCTGGAATGGATTAGACTCAGACACAAAAGCTTTCTTCAACAAGCATCTTGCTGACCTTGAAGAGGAAATGTGGGCAGCAACAGCTAAGAACGATGAAATCGGAACGAACTGTAACGCCAGCGGCCCCTGTCCTAAAGGTGAGCCTGGTGGAATGGTTCCAATTGTTCCAACAGCTGAAGACAAAGCCACTTTGAAAAACGTTGTGGAAAACTTTGTTCTAAAACGTTGGGCCAAAAGATGCGGCACTCAAAAATGTGTTGATGAGTGGAATGCAACGATTGGTAAAATTTCAGGCATGAAAGCATCCCTGTAATTTAGACAGTATATATAGGCGTCGCGTACTACAACGCGGCGCCTTTTTTTTAACAACTGAGGAATAGAGGTAATGCTAGAGAGCATCCATTCGCGTCTAGAAAGAATATCTCAATTAGCGGTCTGGGTTGGAGGAGCTGCACTACTGGCAGCTGCATTAATGGTAACCGTTGACGTACTTTCAAGAAAGATTTTTAATGTAACTATGAGTGGTTCCGATGAGTATTCGGGCTATGTATTCTCGGCAACGACAACTTGGGCATACTCATACTGCTTGCTTCATCGTTCGAATGTCAGGATTGACGCTCTTTATAACTATCTCCCAAGAAAAGTTACCGCAATTTTAGATTTGGTTGGATTACTTCTACTCTTTTATTTCATGTCGATAATGACATATTACGCGATGGTCTCCTTTGTAGACTCGTGGGTTAATAATTCAGTTTCAATCACTACACTGGGCACACCACAGTGGATACCTCAACTGTTTTGGGTAGCAGGCCTAATACTATTTTTTGTTACTTTGATTTTCGTTGTTGTTTACTCGATTGTCGCCTTATTACAACGCAACTGGGACCTCGTGGCTCGAGTAGCCGGTGTCCCATCGATTGCGGAGACGATGCAAGAAGAAACACATGGTATAGACGTTGCTCTCGTTAGCGAAAGTAGCGCTGAGGCAAAGGAGTAAAGTCATGGCGCTCACTATAATCGTTGGTTTATTAATACTGGTCCTAGCCGCTGTTCCGGTGGCGGCAGTTCTCGGAATATTAAGTTTTGTTTTAGATAACATCGCAATGGGCGGATCGTTAACTCCCGCTCTAGCAGAAATCTATTGGGACAAGAGTAAGGAGTTTATTCTTGTTGCCGTTCCCATGTTCATACTTCTTGGAGAAATAATGCTGAGGGCCGGAATCGCTCAAAGAATGTACGGAGCGGTTATACAGTGGATATCATGGTTGCCCGGCGGACTTATGCATGCAAATATTGGATCGTGCACCATTTTTGCGGCAAGCTCTGGGTCCAGCGTTGCAACTGCAGCAACTGTTGGGACCGTAGCGTATCCGGAAATTGAAGCGAGAGGTTACAATGAACGACTTTTTCTCGGATCGCTGGCAGCTGGTGGAACTATAGGGATCCTTGTCCCACCCTCTATTAATCTCATAATATATGGCCTACTTACGGATACGTCAGTACCAGAACTTTATTTAGCTGGCATCATTCCTGGTATCGTTTTATCGAGTTTATTTATGCTAGCTATCTTTGTGGCATGCATATATCGACCTGCTTGGGGAGGCACCAAAGTAGAAACCACATGGGCACAGCGCATAAAATGCTTACCCGACTTGCTACCTCCTATATTGCTTTTTATGGCCGTGGTTGGATCAATTTATGGCGGAATTGCCACTCCGACTGAAGCCGCTTCTATAGGGGTTTGCATGGCTGTACTAATTGCAGCCTATTTTAAAACACTTAACTGGGAAATGATGAAAGCCGCGTTTGAAGGAACGATGCGCACTACTGCTATGATCATGCTCATTGTGTTTGCGGCAATTTTCCTTAATTTCGTATTAGGTTTCATGGGCATTACACAGGCCATGTTGAACTTCATTAGAGATATGGGATTGACGCCAGTACAAACCGTTTTACTAATCATCGTATTCTACTTGTTTCTAGGTATGTTTATGGAAACCTTGTCAATGATGTTGACAACTGTTCCCATTGTATTTCCAATTATCATGGCTTTAGGAGTTCCTGAGTTTTCTGATGTATGGTTTGGTATTCTGATTACTCTCCTTATGGAGGCAGCTCTGATCACCCCACCGATCGGCGTTAACCTGTATGTTATTCAAGGGATAAGATTAAGAGGCGGCGAATTCAATGACGTCGCTATTGGAGCTATACCCTTCTTAATAGCAATGTTAGGCATGATATTACTACTTGTAGCATTCCCAAACATAGCTACATGGCTACCGACTCTAGTCTACCATTGATAAAGCAATAGCCCCAGATTTCACAAAGAAACTGGGGCTAACTTTCATGAATGAATTAAAATTATGGCGCTAGGGCGCTTATTCTATCAGTGATTAGCATGGAACCAGGCGTATGTGTAATTACAAAAGGTATCCCAGCGTTCTGAATTGCGTTCTGTGGCGTAACTCCACAAGCCCAGAACACGGGTATCTCACCTTCATAAAACTCGGTTGGGTCCCCCCAGTCTGGTTTGTCAATATCCGTAATTCCAATATCTAATGGGTTGCCAATGTGAACCGGCATTCCATGCGTGTGAGGGAAACGTGCCGTTATAGCGGATGCTCTTATAGCGTCAGAAGGTGACATAGGCCTCATTGAGACAACCATTCCTCCACCAAATGGACCAGACACTTCAGTTTCTATAGAGGTTTTATACATTGGACATGTGCGTCCTAATTCCTGATGCCTTAACGGAACTTTCTCCTGTGCCAATGCCTCTTCAAAGGAAAATGAGCACCCCAAAATAAAAGCGACTGAGTCATCTTCCCAATATTTGTTTATATCAGCGACTGACCCTTCATATTCCCCGTTGCGATAAATATTGTAACTGGGAATGTCTGTTCGGATATCTATATCCTTGCCCAATGTAAACATTTGAGGGTTTCCAGTGTCAGAAACTCCTATCATCGGGCAGGGTTGCGGATTACGCTGACAAAAACGTGCAAAATCAAGCGCATAACGTTCTGGAATAATAGCTAAATTACCCTGTGTATAGCCATCGGCCATCGCTGCTGTCGTTCCTCTATAAGAACCACTTCTAAAAATTTTCCTCAATTGCCCTGGTGCCGCAGACGCCTGATCAAATGGAAACACGTCATCAATTGTTTCATCAGTTTGTGTTAGGGCCATAGGTTTCTCCAAATCCTGTATAAAGGTGTTTCAAATTATAATTATAGTTACTAAAAAACCCTAAATACAAGTTTTAACCATAATGGCGGTTTCGAAAGCAAATAATGATATATCCGCTTAGTACACCTAAAGCAGCAACCGATATAAAACTCACTATTACTGCCGCTGGTCCCGAAATAACGGGAGCCAAGAATATGACACCAAAACAAAATGTAAAATACAGGACCAGCGCTCGACTAGCAGCAGAATACGTCTCCGTTACAAATTGCAGCCCATAGTGACCCTGCAACATCCATCCAGTAATACACAAGGTTGTAGGAAAACTTAATAAAATGCCAGCTACTGCAGGGCCTGTAAATGGCGCAGCCAGAGCTATACACGTTATCATGCAACCAGCTACGCCCCCTCTCTTCATTAAAAAATTCCAGGACGCCGGTGTCGCAACACGTTGTACTCCCTGCTTAATCTTTGGAAGAAGTAAATAGCTGGACACAGCACTTAAAACAACGAGTAAGAATGCCTTTTCAATTGTCAATTCACTCTTGAAAACACCCCAAGTTACAACTCCCCAGAAAAATACTCCAATCGACAAAGCGAGATAAAAATTTTTAACGAATTTGGTTCTCACGAAACCTATAATAAAGGCGGCAACGCCAGCTCCGCCTGCGAGCCCATAAAGGGCACTCTTTATAACAAATATGCTATCTTGAGTTAGAGAAACCAAAAGTAATCCAGGCCCAATATTTACTGGCAAAGCAATTAAAATACTTGTTAATAACGGCCCCGCTGACCAAGCCAATCGCCCAATGAAAATTACAAATCCTGCTGTTGCAAAAATTTTCCAAGCTGCAGACCAAGCTTCAAGGAAATTTAAATCGATCAGCATGTTATCTGTTTTAACCCGAATGCTTTTCAAGAAAGTTTAGAAGTACATTACAGAACTCGATGCGCGCTTCTCTACCAGTGACAACGTGAGCTGCATTACGCATCCAGTATCCTTCGGCACCGGGTATATTTTGTTCGACTGGCATCGTTAATCGCGGCGCTGTAATAAAATCTAATCCATTGTGCATAACTAAAGTGGGAGCTTGAATTGAGGTTAATCTATCTAATGTATTATGCGATAGTGCCGCTTCTGTAAGTCTTCGATGTGTCATGATATTTTCTTTTAAATCGGACCAAGCCCCATTAGGGCCAATGAGTTTTTCTTTATTCTGAGCATAAAATTCGGGGCTGAAGCCCTCCATGGTTACCATTTTTTGGAAAGCTTCGAAGCCCATTACTTTATGAACTTCCAACCATAAGTTTAGTTGATCGGCGAATTTTCTATCGGGACACGCCCAGGTTCCTGTATTGATCATTGTTTTGGCTAGATCCGGCCTTGCAATAGCAACTTCTTGAAAAATACAAGCACCGATGCCTATTATTCCAACAAGATGAGCTTCGCCTATACCAAGCATATCCAATAAAGAGATGACATCATCTGCATAAAGCTGGGTGGTTGACGGAACCGAAAGATCATCATCCGACACGCCGATGCCTCTATGATCGAAAATAATTACCTTAAATCTATCTACTAAACCTCTGGGTAGATGACCGACACCACCGTGGCAAAAAGTACCCCAACCGCCAGAGCAGATAAGCGGTTCACCCTCGCCGTGTATTTCATAATACATCTCATGATTATTTATTTTTGCAATCGGCATCTTTTTTCCTAATGATTTTCATCAATAAGTTTTTGTAGTGCAGCTGCAACTGACAATAGCTCGGCATCTTTACCAGGAGCCGCCATTATTTGCAGTCCGACTGGTGGATTATGTTCTGAAACAGACATTGGTATAGAGATCGCCGGGCACCCTGCGAAATTCGCTACTGCTGTAAAGTCGGCTTGATCAACTGGGACGTTTTGATTGAATGGAAATGCTGTTTGGGGCGTAGTTGGACTTAGAATAAACTTAAACTCATTAAATAATTCTAATAGCTGAATTCTAAAGCTTTGTATTTTTTGAAGAGTGTGGAAATACTTCGACCCACTTATTTTTGATCCAAATTCTAAAAATTTCCTAAGATCAGAAGAAAAGGCAGAAGGATTAAGTCTTAGTATATCCTCCATAAGGGCGTAGGCTTCTACTTCACAGATAATAAGCCCAGCTCTCCTTGCTGGCGTTGGTTCATAACCCTCCAAATTACATTGAGTTAAACAAACACCTGTCTCCGTCAGTACATTTTTGAACTTCGAAAAAGAATTCACAATTATTTGCTCGCTATCAGCATCTTCAAAATTCTTAAGAACCGCAAAAGTTTCTGATTTTAAATTGATCGGAGAGATTTGCTGTTCGCATAGTAGGCCAGCATCTTCAACTGTTTTTGTCATGGGCCCAATAACATCAAGCGTTGTAGACAAAGGCATTACCCCTCGTGTCGACCAAAAACCTTTAGTCGGTTTAAAGCCAACTATTCCACAATATGCAGCCGGCACTCTGACAGAGCCCATAGTATCAGTGCCAAGAGCCGCTATACAAAAATCAGCGGCAACTGCCGCGCCAGATCCCCCGCTACTACCTCCAGGGGTGCCGCCCTTCACTTTTGGATTAAACGTCTTTCCATGATGTGGATTATCTGTCGTAGCTCCCAGAGCTGCCTCGTGCATATTTGCCTTACCAAGTATAATGACACCCTTAGATTTTAAATTTTTAATAATATCGGCATCCTTTTCAGGACACCATTTCGTGTTTAATCCATTTGTTGTTGGTAATCCCATTACATCGATGTTGTCTTTAACGACGATGGGAATGCCGTCTAACTTGGATAATGTCGTTCCTAAGCTTCTTCTCAAATCACTTTTTTTTGCCTCTTTTAGTGCTTCAACATCATTAATATGTGTAAACGCGTTAATCTCAATATCATGCAGCTCAATTTGATTAAGATATGTTTTTACAAGTTCAGCTGAACTAAACTCACCCGCAACAAGACCATTGTTTGCCTCTACAAGATCTAAACATGAAATCGCTGTACTTTTTTTATCAAACATAAAAAAAATCCTACTGCATTATCGTCGTGTTATTAAACAGATTTTTTGGAGCTTCATAGTTGAGATTCATTTGCAAACAATTCTAATGCTAAAACTTGACTTATTTCGAATTCTTATCTCAAAATTAAAGCGGGAGAAAAAATGTCCAGCGACATTAAAATTGACCTCCAGAGCGCGCGTGTAATAGCCGATGGCAAAAAATTTGGAGATGTCGGCTGTTACGAATATCTAACGGGCTGGATCCATTTTAAAATTGACCCCAATTCTCCACTCCCAACAAAAATAGTTGACCTAGAAAATGCCTGCAAAAATGAACATGATAAGGTCGAGTGTTCTTCTCAAATTCATATTTTGCGTCCCGTAGACCCCACAAAAAGCAACCGACGCTTATTTTTTGACTATGGAAACCGTGGAAATAAGAGAGCTATCCAGTATTTTAATGATGCAGTGGCATCCAACGAACCAGTTTCATCAGAAGAATGCGGCAACGGATTTTTGTTCCGAAGAGGCTATGCCATAGTTTGGGTGGCTTGGCAGGGAGACCTTTTACCAGGTGATGGCCGAATGACAATGCGCCTGCCAAAAGCAACCCACAAGAACGGTCCTATAACTGGGAAAGTACGAACAGAATTCATTGCAACCAAAGAGGGTGAAACGACATTTCCGTTGAGTGGCTGGATCTCAACCAGAAGTCATCCAACAGTTTCCCTAGATACAAGTAAAGCAAAGTTGACAAGGCGCCAATATCCAGATGAAGAGAGGGAAATCATTCCTCCAAGCAAGTGGAGCTTCGCACGGCTGGACGGCGGACAAGGAATGGATTTCCAAGGCAAAGAAACAGCCGTTGTATCCTCTGACATCCACATACACCTCCCATCCACATTTCAAACAGGCTGGATATATGAACTGATTTACACCGCGAAGGATCCACTTGTTATGGGTCTTGGACACTTAGTCGTCAGGGATGCCGTTAGTTTTTTACGCTATAATAAAACGTCTCAAAACCCATTTTCAAATTATGAAATCGAAAAAACCTTTTGTTTTGGACGCTCACAAACGGGTCGCTGCATCCGCGATTTCATTTATCACGGATTCAATGAGGATCATGTTGGACGAAAAGTATTTGACGGAGCACTAACTCATGTTGCTGGAGCCGGGAAAATGTGGCTCAATCAAAGGTTTGCCAACGCTGTTGTACCGGGAGGCCAACAGTACGAGGAGCATGACAATGTTTCAGATCAATTTCCTTTTGCATACAACAAGTCAACTGACCACAATACAGGAAAAGTTGATGCCATCTGTAAACGGCCTTTGTCCGATCCACTTATTTTTCATACTCAAACTAGTACCGAGTACTGGCAACGCCGAGGTTCATTAGTTCATACCGACACCAAGGGTAATGACTTAGTACCACCAGACAATGTAAGAATATACCATTGGGCAAGTGCACAGCATGTAGGAAATCCACTCCAAAGGCGTCCCACACGGGGCATATGTCAAAACCCGGAGAACGTTTTACAAACCTCTATGATATTTAGGGCACTGTTAGATGCAATGGATAACTGGGTGAGCAAAGCAATAATCCCTCCAGAAAATCAAATACCTACCAACTCTAAAGGTACTCTGGTTGATTTCAAATATTGGGAATCACAATTTCCTAAGATCCCAAATTTGGCAACCCCACGGGAACCGAACAAACTCTCTATATATGACTACGGTCCAAAAGCAGACCTCGGTATTTTTGATACTCTCCCGCCAAGGAAGATTCAAAATTGTAACTACGCTATAAAGGTTCCATCAGTTGATGTTGATGGTAATGAATTAGCTGGGATCCGGGTTCCCATGTTGCGTGCTCCGCTGGCAACATATACCGGCTGGAACATTCGCTCCAAAAGTTTTGGGGAAGGCGCCATGCATGAATTTTCAGGCAGCACCCTTATCTTTCCCGAAACAGATGCCGTTCGGCGAATGACAAACGACCCTAGAAAATCAATAGAGGAAAGGTATACATCAAAAGATAATTTCCTTATGAAAATTAGTGCTGTGGCCACTGATTTAATTAAAGAAGGTTTTATGTTGGAAGAAGATTTCGAAAGAGTTATCGAATTAGCGCAGGACTGGTGTTCTAAAAGACACGATATACGTCTCTGACGTGGGTCAGAATGGCGTGCTACCAGAGTTTTATACCGTCGTAAATTCTAATATTGACACTCGCTTGCATCCCCGGAGCTAAGTTTTTAGGAGGATTTTCCATTTTGATTCTAACTGGCACTCGCTCAATACCGCCGCCAAAGCTGCTTGCAGATGTCCTCGTTTTCAAACCAGTTTGCGCGGTAGTTAAGTTTCCTACATGACTTACCACGCCAAAAAAGTCCCGGAAAGGGAAAGCTTCCAAATCGATTAAGACTTTCTTGCCTATTACCACATGTCGAATTTGACTCTCATCAACATAAGCCTCTATCCAAAATTGAGATGGATTGTGAAGCGTAACAACGTTGATTCCATCTTCTACATATTCGCCTCCAAATTTATGGATACGGCCTATCACTCCATTGATCGGGGACCGGAGCAGGCGATAGCCAAGTTCTATTTTTTGCAAATTAATGCTGTCCTCTATGCGAGAGTATTCGACATCTAATATTTTTATTTTTTCATCAATCACATCTGTTTGCTTTTGCTTGGCAATAAGTTCTAAAAGTTCTTTTTTTGCTACTGTTATTTGAGCGGATTTTATCGCCAAATCACCCTTCAATACGAGGAACTTATCTTTTTCTAAGTTCATTTTTTCTTCAGCTACTAAATCTTTTTGAAATAAAAATTCCACCCGCTTTATATTTTTCTTTGCCAGTTCTAATCTATCTTCTGTAGCTCTTTGCTCCATCTTAATTGTTTTAATTTTTTCTTTTTGTGTCTTTAGCTTAGATGTTAATTCAGTTTCAAACGCTATTTTTTCAGAAATTAATTTAATTTTCTCCGCTTTCTTCAATTCTAAATCGGTTCTTAAAGCCTTAATCTTCAGTCTAATATCACTATCAACCAGCTTGACTAACGGTTCGCCAACCTTAACGGATTGACCTTCAGTGACGAGAATTTTTTCGATTTTTCCGTTTACCTGCGAAGATATTTGGCTCAAATCTGTTTCAACACGCGCATCATTCTCATAAACGTGCGTAAACCAAAAAAAGGTCTCGTAGGCCGCCACTATAAAGGCACCAAATACAGCTAAGAAAATTATCGCCTTTACAACTCTTTTTGACGCCATCTTTTATTCTTTCAGATTTCCTCTAAAGGCAGAATTTGAACAACTGCGAGCATTCATATAGGTTTATTACTTTTTTACGAATTTCGTAACTCATAGATGGTATGAAATTCCGATAACCACTGAGATAACTCTATAAGCTTTATTTAAGCTAATAGAAAGCAACATAATTTAAATGGATCATATTTGTGAGCGATATCTCACCTGAACATCGTTCTGACCGGTCAATCAGAATGCTTTTAAGCGATGTAAACTTTCTTGCCGTTTGGTCGGTGGGAGGAATAACGGGAGTTGTGAGATGGTTTCAATTACTGGCCTTTGGTGTCTACATATATGAAACCACGGGCTCGCCTTTTTTAGTTTCTACGATACCAATTTTATGGATGCTGCCTCTAACACTTTTTGGACCAATAATCGGCGTTTTAGCCGACCAAGTTAGTCGGAAGCTGCTGCTTGTTCTTTCTTTAGTAGGTATCACCCTAATTCAAATTTTTATGGCCATAGCCGCATACCACGGAGATTTATCTTATTTTTTGATTGCAATCGTATCCTTTTTGAGCGGGATGTTTTGGGCAACTGACATGCCCATCCGCAGACGCTTACTGGGTGACTTAGCAGGTGATAAAGTGTCCGCAGCAATGGGTCTAGATTCGGCAACTGGAAATGCAACACGGATGATGGGCCCGCTATTAGGTGGAATTATGCTCCAACTCGTAGGAATGTTTGGTGTTTTCTGGTTAAGTGGTTTCCTTTACACGATCTGCTTATTTTTAATTGTAATTTCGAGCTTTCCGCAGAGAGCTGTTACGGCAATTTCAACTGCCTTCTACAGCGACTTATCAAGCGGCATCAAATTTGCCGCCAATGACCCTTTGCTGAGACGGATCTTCCTTATTACCATAATCTTCAATATATGGGGATTTCCATTCACGTCGATGATACCTGTCATTGGACGCGACGAGCTATCTCTAACGCCATTTTTTGTTGGCGTATTATCAAGCATGGAAGGTTTTGGAGCCCTACTTGGCGCACTTTTTATCACTAGGTTTGCCTTTAAAGAAATTTTTTTCCGGCTATACTTAGGCGGTACGATTTTATATCTCTCGGGGATAGCTTATCTGGCACTCTTAACCGTTGTAGCAGGCGGACCAGATCACTCTTTTTATGCAAGTTCTATTGCGCTAACAGTAATCGGCACAGCTGGCGCGTGTTTCGCGGCTATGCAGGGGACACTTACCTACCTGGCGGCACCACCACTTTATCGCAGCCGAATACTAGGCGTTCTTACTTTATGTATTGGCACTGGCCCTATTGGCTTTTTCAATGTTGGATGGATGGCGGAAATCTTCGGGGTCCCATGTGCCCTAGCCATTATAAGTTTTGAAGGTCTCTTCGCCCTTCTCATTCTTTGGGCATGGGGCAAACGTATGGATATCAATAGAGAACTGAATAAGCGGCTTACTGAATGAGGGTTAGTTTTTTCTTGATATGCCATTAAGTATTTTGAATACAATCAAAATATTGGATATCTAATCAAGTCAATTCTGCAATTATATTATGATCCCAAAGTAAAAAGTTTTATGTAAGATTATTAGCTATTCGGAATTTTCATGGAGGAAAGCATGAGCGTTCGTACGGGATTTATTGGTGTCGGTGCTATGGGTTCACCCATGGCCTTAAATATTTTAAAGGCGGGGATCCCACTTATTGTCCATGATGTTGACGAAGATAAAACGATAGAGCATGAAAAGGCTGGCGCAGAAGTCCTGTATTCTCCAATGGAAGTTGCGAACGCTTCAGATAGGACAATCTGCCTTGTAGAAACGACACGACAAGCTGAAGAAGTAATCTGTGGAGAGCGCGGCATTATTCACGGAGCAAAACCGGGACACATCGTCATTTGTATGTCTACGATTGATCCAACAGTTGCGAAACGAATAGCCAGCGACCTTTTGCTGCAAGAAATTCTTATGTTAGATGCTCCTGTCAGTGGCGGCACCGCAAGAGCCCAAGCAGCTGACTTAACTGTCATCGCTGGTGGGGACGAGAAGGTTTTCAATCAATGTAAGGATATTTTTGAAGCCATTGGAAAAGACGCTTTTTACATCGGTGATCATGGCCAAGGTCTTGTTATGAAGTTGATAAATAATATGCTTGGAATAACAAACACGATTACCTTAATTGAAGGCCTAACCATAGGAGCGAAGTCTGGCATTGGCCTTCAAACAATGTTGGACGTGTTGAGAAAAAGCTCCGGTGCTAGCGCAGCAGTTGAGTTACGAGTGCCTCGAATAATCGATGGCGATTTTAAACCCGGTGGCACTGTCGACATCGTATACAAGGATCAAGAGCTAATTACAAATTATGCTAAACAACTTGGGGTGCCAACGCTCATGGCAAATGTAAGTCAACAAGTATACCAAATGGCCCGAACCGCAGGACTTAACAAAGAGGACTCAAGCGCTGTGGTAAAAATTTACGAAAACTTAGCCGATGTCCGCGTTGTTGGAAGGAAATAAAAATGTCAAATATCGTTCTTATACATGGCGCATATCAAGGCGGATGGATATGGCAACCACTAGCCAGTGTTCTTCGGAACCGAGGGCATTACGTCTTGGCTCCCACTTTAGAGGGTTGTGCAGAGCGCTCTTATCAACTGCATAGCAAGATTACTACCGAATCTCACGCGCAAGAAATTGCCAATCTGCTATTTTTTGAGGATTTGAAAGATGTGGTTTTAGTTGGGACGAGTACGGGTGGCATGGTAATGGCGAAGGTCGCTGAATCAGTGGCAAATCGAGTAAATAGACTTGTTTTCGTGGACGCCTTAGCTCTAATGGACGGCGAAAGACTTGCTGACATTGTATCAAGAAAATCAGTTGTCAATACCGACCTCGCATCGGGCCCTCCCCGAGATGATGTAATAAATAGACTTTTTAAAGAGTTAGATGAACCTAACAAAAGTTGGGCCATCGCTCGTTACACGCTTCATCCTATCGCTTGTATGCAGAACCCTGTGGAACTGAAAGAGTTTTGGTCGATGACCTGGGATGCATCAGTGATTTATTGTAACGAAAGCGTCAACCCACCAATCTCTCACCAAAAGAGAACAGCTGATATGTTAGGTGCAAAGTGGTTAGAGCTAACAACAGGGCATTACCCCATGTTAAGCCTGCCAGAAGCACTTGCTGACTCTATTCTAAGCACTGAATAAAAAAACAAAAATTTGAAAATTCCCGGAAATTAGTTCTATGACAGTTAGTCTTGCGATAGACATTGGCGGTACTTTTACGGATGCTGTATTAGAAAATAATAAGCGGCGGTTCACTGCAAAAGTACTCACAACAAAAAACCATCCAGAAGCAGGTTTCTTAGCCGCAGCAAAAAAAGTGTTAAACGTTAGCAACATGCAGCCTAAGGACGTAGATTTCATCATACATGGCACAACCCTTGCCACGAATGCTATTATAGAGCGAAAAGGCGCTAAAACCGCTCTACTTACCACTGACGGTTTTACAGATAGTCTCGAAATTGCCTACGAACACAGATTTGAGCAATCGGATCTTTTCATGGAACGGCCTAAACCCCTAGTGCCTAGGCACCTCCGGTTGGGTATAAAGGAACGAATTGCAGCAGACGGCTCCATTTTAATTCCTCTGGATATGAGCTCTGTTGAAGAGGCCATTGCTAAATGCAGAGAAGAAAAAGTAGAAGCAATCGCCATCGGCTTTTTGCATTGCTATACCAACGACGAACACGAAAAAAGCGTGAAGTCATTTATCCAATCTACTCTCCCGGATATACCCGTATCAATATCTAGCCAAGTATCGCCAGAGATACGAGAATATGATCGCCTTTCCACAACCGTCGCAAACGCGTATATTTTGCCCTTGATGAAAACGTACCTTGAAAACTTAGGTGCAGCGCTAATACAACAAGGATATTCCGCCCCACTCCTCATGATGATGTCAAGTGGCGGCATGACGACATTAAAAACTGCCAAAACATTGCCCATAAGATTAGTGGAATCAGGGCCAGCTGGTGGAGCTATTTTATCACGCATCATTTCAGCAGAGTGTGGCCTGCGGGAAGTATTGTCATTTGATATGGGCGGGACTACCGCCAAGATATGTTACATAGACGAATATACTCCACAACACTCCCGTGAATTTGAGGTCGCTAGAGAATATAGGTTTTTAAAAGGTAGCGGATTTCCGCTCAGAGTACCTGTTATTGACATGGTTGAAATTGGCGCAGGAGGTGGATCTATAGCGTACGTAGACCAACTATCGAGAATACGCGTTGGCCCGGAAAGTGCAGGTTCGAGCCCAGGACCCGCCTCTTACAATAAAGGTGGTCACAAAGCCACCGTAACGGATGCAGACTTAATTATAGGGCGCCTAGACCCAAAAGACTTCGCGAATGGTGAGGTCGAACTAGAACGAGAATTAGCCAGGCAAGCTCTTGAGGCCGACATTGCCCTCCCCTTAGATCTGTCCATAGAAACTAGCGCATCTGGAATAGCACAAATCGTGGATGAAAATATGGCTAATGCAGCCAGCGTACATGCCATAGAACTGGGGAAACGGCTAGATGATAGAGCGATGATAGCATTTGGTGGAGCGGCACCGCTCCACGCTTGCCAGCTCGCGGAAACTTTGAATATCAAAAAAATTATAATACCTAGCGGTGCTGGTGTGGGCTCAGCTATTGGTTTTTTAAAAGCTGATACCGCCTATGAGGTTGCGCGCAGTTATTATATGGACCTTCGGTTCTTCGACCCAGCAATAATAAATAACCTATTTGCATCAATGAAGAGAGAAGCAGAGGCTGTTGTTAAACAAGGCACAAACACAAAACAACTAACGGAAAATAGAATGGCTTTTATGCGTTATAGAGGCCAAGGTCACGAAATAGCTGTACCAATCGACGACCTGCTTTTGACTCCAGATAGCAGTAAAGTACTGATGCAAACGTTTGAAAATGAATACCAAAGATTGTTTGGCCGAGTCATACCAGATCTTACTGCTGAAATTATGACCTGGTCACTTACGTTGAGTACGAATAAACGGCTCGTAAAAAATATTTCCACGGTTGAAAAACAAAATAAACCTGAAGCGTTGGATAAAAGGAAAGTTTTTAATATTGCTCTTAACAAATTCCAAGAAATCCCCATTTACGAAAGAGAATATTTGGTTCCAGGGAACTGGATGCCCGGCCCAACTCTAATTGTAGAAAACGGAACGACGACGTATGTCTCGGAAAATTTCTGCGCCTATGTAAACAATCTTAATTATTTAGAGCTGATACTCGAAGAGGATAACTCATGAGGGAAGCCAATATTCGTCACCAAGTGATGTGGGACCGATTAACGACAATAGTAGAGGAACAAGCTAGAACTTTAATACGCACTGGTTTTAGTGTTTCAACTCGAGAAGCTGGTGACGTATCAGCGGGTGTATTCGACTTACAAGGCCGCATGCTCGCCCAAGCAGTTACAGGAACTCCCGGCCATATCAATTCTATGGCACTGTCAGTTGGTCACTTTATCGAAAAATTTCCGATCAAAAAAATGAAAGAAGGTGATGTTTTCCTCACCAACGATCCTTGGAAAGGCACTGGTCATCTGCATGACATCGTCGTGGTAACACCAACTTTTAAGAAAGGCCGTGTTGTCGCTCTCTTCGCTTGTACAACCCATGTCGTAGATATTGGGGGTATTGGCATGGCGCCTGACGGAAAGCAAATATATCACGAGGGACTTTATATTCCATTAATGTATCTTTTCAAAGGCGGCCAGTTGAATGAAACACTGATAGACTTTGTCCATTACAACTGCAGAGAATCTAAACAAGTTGAGGGTGATATCTATGCCTTGGCCAATTGCAATGATGTTGGCAGCGATCGTCTTAAAGCAATGATGGTTCAATATGAAATTGAAGATCTCGACGAGTTAGCAGAAACAATCATTGAAAGCACCCGAAATGCAATGCGAGCGGCCATAAGCAAGCTTCCAATAACCACGACAACAAACACTATGAAAATTGATGGCTATGATGAGGAAATAGTTCTCAAAGCAAAACTTAGCGTAGTAAACGACACTATCGTCATCGATTACGAAGGTTCTTCACTAATATCAGATTTTGGAATAAACGTACCAAAATGCTACACTGATGCCTACACAAGTTTTGGTGTCAAATGTGTTGTGGCTCCAGAAGTTCCAAATAACGCAGGATCGTTAGCGCATATAATCGTTAAAGCACCTGAAGGCTGCATCCTCAACGCACCACATCCCTGCGCTGTCGTGGCTAGATCCTCTATTGGCCATATGTTACCGGATGTCGTTTTTGGTTGTTTACATAAGCTAATACCCGGTCAAGTCCCTGCCGAGGGTACTTCTTGCCTTTGGAATTTACGCCTTGGAGCCGGGCATGGAATAACGAAGCGAGATCCAAATACGAAGTTAGAAAATACAACTTTTACCGCAATGAGCTTTCATAGCGGTGGTGCGGGCGCGAGACCAAATAGAGATGGCCTGTCAGCGACCCCATTCCCAAGTGGGGTAAGGAATGTTCCGGTCGAAGTGCTAGAAGCGATCACACCTATAGTAATATGGCGCAAGGAGTTACGACAAAATTCAGGTGGTGCTGGAAAATTCCGTGGAGGACTTGGTCAAAGGATGGTCGTTGGGAATAGAGAAAAGGCCGAATTTGCCATTTTTGGAACTTTTGATCGCGTTAAAAACCCTGCACGTGGGCGAGACGGTGGTAAGCCAGGAGCAACTGGTTCTCTTACATTAACATCAGGCAGAAAATTGAAAGGAATGGGCCGACAAGTTATTCCCATAGGCGAGGAATTAATAATTGAGATGCCTGGCGGCGGAGGATATGGCAATCCGAAAAGTCGCGACAGAAAAAAAATAGTAGAAGATATCAAGGCCGGTCTAATAAATGCAGATCATGCAAACGAATATGAATAAGCGATTTATCAATAAGACTCAGACTACTACTAATGCAAGCGTTCTAGAATAGATATAAAAAATCCATCTGTTCTATGTTGGTAAGGCGTTAATCGCATCATTTTACCATTAACTATTCCATCCCACTTTTTAATTTTTGGATCTAATTTTGACCAAATTTCTTTAACTGATAACATCGAGTAGTCGTTTCTTTTTTGCAATAAGCTTTCTATTTGCCTTTCATTCTCATCAGGGATGAGCGAACAAGTAGCATATATTAATCGCCCGCCCGGCCTCACCAACCGAGCGGCAGCTACCAAAATTTTTTGTTGTAATTGGACCATTGCTTCCAGACTTGCCTCGTTTAGCCTTCGTCGCATATCCGGGTTTCTTCGCCACGTCCCAACTCCAGAACATGGCGCATCGACGAGAACTCTGTCGAATTTTTTTGCTAAGCGTTTAAGTTTTGGATCAGCTTCATCCCCCATTAGTCTTCTTTCAACATTGTGCAGCCCTGCTCTTTTTATTCTTGGTGCCGCCTTATCCAATCTTGTTAAAGAAGTATCCAAAGCAAGTATCCTACCCTTGTTTGCCATAAACGAGCCCATGGCTAGCGTCTTGCCACCTGCTCCACTGCAGAAGTCAGCGATTTGCATGCCAGGCTTTGCATCCACCAACATGGAAATAATTTGGGAACCTTCATCTTGAATTTCTAATAAGCCATCGCGAAAGGGCTTAAGTCGGTCAATTCTTCTACGACTATGAATTCTTAACCCGACTGGAGAGTATTTGGTCTTCTCCGCCTTAATACCAAACTTTTCTAGGAGTATTTGAGCCTGCCCTCTTGTAGTTTTTGTCAGAGAATTAACCCGCAAATCTAGGGATGCTTCCCCACTAAGTGCAAGCATACATTTTTCTAGCTCGCTACCAAATGCAGGCTCTAGCTTCGCAAAAATCCAGCCCGGACACTCAAATCGCACGTTCATTGGCATCTGATCGTGGCAGATCTCTTTCCCAACTAATGCTTGGTAAATTTCTTTTTCTTTTTGGTTAAGCCGTTCAGGATGGTGCACAGCACCATTAAATATTTCGTCTAATTCTGATTGGCTGCAAAATTCGAAAAAGGCTAAATCCGAGAGTACTAGCAAACGGCTCGTATGTGGCTCTCCAATTACCTCTTGCAACCACCATTCTAATTTGAACCTATTTCTAACTATTCTATAAATGCGCTCCCGTATTTGTCGTCTATCTTTCGAGCCTGCATAACGACGTCGTTTGAAATATCTTACAAGTAAGTGGTCAATATTTAGATTTTCGTCTTCAACTTTTTCAAGGATTTCTATAACAGACGCAAGTCTAGCTGCAGGTATCACAAGTTAGGCCTGTAATTTGGCGCTTCGCGGGTAATAGTAACGTCATGGACATGGCTTTCTCTAAGGCCAGCGTTGGTAATTCTCAGAAATTTTTTATCTTTCTGCATCTCAGGAATAGAAGCGCTTCCTGTATAGCCCATTGCCGCTTTTAGTCCGCCAACCAGTTGATGGACCACCGCCGAGATTGGTCCTTTATATGGAACTTGTCCCTCAATACCCTCAGGAACAAATTTCTGGTGATCGGATACCTCCTCTTGGAAATATCTATCAGCAGAACCACGTGCCATTGCTCCCATGGACCCCATGCCCCGGTAGGATTTATAAGACCTTCCTTGATGCAAAAACACTTCTCCCGGGCTCTCCTCTGTTCCGGCAAATAATGTACCAAGCATCGCACAGTCAGCTCCCGCGGCAATTGCCTTTGCCAAATCACCCGAATATTTGATGCCGCCATCCGAAATAACCGGTATTTCCGATTTTCTGCAAGATTCCACCGCATCCAATATAGCGGTTAGTTGAGGCACTCCTACACCGGCGACCATTCGTGTTGTGCATATTGAACCCGGCCCTATCCCAACCTTTACAGCATCAGCACCAGCATCAATGAGTGCCTTGGCACCTTCCATGGTCGCAACATTACCAGCTATAATTTGTGAATAGTTGGAAAGTTTTCTTATTTTTGAAACTGAGCTTATGACGTTTTCAGAATGTCCGTGAGCCGTATCCACCACGATTACATCTACCTCTGCGTCAAAAAGTGCGCGGGCACGTTCAACTCCCTCTTCACCCACACCAGTTGCTGCTGCAGATCTAAGCCGGCCCTGACTATCTTTGCATGCGTCCGGATGATTATCAGCCTTTTCCATATCTTTGACTGTTATTAAACCAACGCACTTTTGTTCGCTGTTAGTCACAACCAATTTTTCGATACGATGCAGGTGAAGTAACCGCTGAGCGTCTGAAGGTGTAACCCCTTCGGCAACGGTTATAACCTTTTTTGTCATCAATTCGCTGACAGGTTGGAACTTGTTTGTTGCAAATCTTACATCCCGATTTGTCAGAATTCCAGCCAGTTTCCCTGATTGGCGTCTAACTACTGGAATCCCACTTATTTTATAGTGGGCCATTAATGCTAATGCGTCAGCTAATGTTTCATCAGGAAAGATGGTAACAGGATTCACGACCATACCCGCTTCGAACTTTTTGACTGCTTTCACTTCCGCTGCCTGCTTCTCAATATCCATATTCTTATGAATAACACCTAATCCCCCCAGCTGTGCCATAGCTATTGCGAGGCGGCTTTCCGTAACTGTGTCCATCGCAGCCGACAATAAAGGTATACCAAGAGTGATTTCTTTTGTAAGCCGGGTTGAGGTGCTCACAGATGAAGGTATTACAGACGAGCTTGAAGGTTCCAATAGAACGTCGTCGAACGTCAAAGCGTCACGTATATGCATTCAAATCTCCTCGCACATCAGTGACGCTGAAATATACATCTTCCTCAAGATTATCCAAGCCACTTTTTTGAAAATTGTTTTTTTCATTCTCCAGATACATAGTGTTAATTCTCATTATTGGAAGTAGCTACTTTTCCACGAAATCCCTTGGCAACCACGTAGGTTTCCGGAGACTCAGAACGACTAGCATCTGGCTTTGCATGTCTTACAATTTTGAATTCCTTTTTCATTCTATCTAATAAAGCGTGTTCGCTACCACCTTTAAAAACTTTTGCGACAAACGATCCATTCATTGCTAGAACCTCAACCGCGAATTCATAAGCTGCCTCACAAAGGCCAATTGTGCGGATATGATCAGTTTGGGTATGACCAGTTGTTGGAGCGGCCATGTCACTTAGAACAACATCAACATCAGCTTGAACGGACTTCAAAAGTAACTCGTAACCGCTTTCAGTCATAAAATCTGCCTGCAGCAGCGTAGCACCACTAATTGGCTCCATGGGCAGAATATCTAAACCAACTACTTTGCCGGAAAAACGTTTCAAATTAACGCGATCCGCAGCAATTTGTGTCCATCCACCAGGCGCTGCGCCAAGGTCCACTACAAGATATCCCTTTTTAAGCAAATCAAATTTTTGATCTAGTTGGATAAGCTTGAATGCTGAACGGGAACGATAACCCTGCCGTTTTGCCTCTTGCACATATGGATCGTTCAGTTGCCTTCTTAACCAACGTTGGGACGACGCACTCCTGCCTTTAGCCGTCCTAAGCTTGACTGCTTTAGCCCGCGCCGCGCCAATTGATGATATTTTTTTTGCCATCAACTTATAGCGCTCTACTAAATCTATTCTTCAAAATTCAACGCCTTTAAAAGTTTCCAGTAAGATTTATCTAATCGCCTTTATTTAAGAATGCTCGAATGCATTTTTGGTCCTGTTAGCAAATGCCACCAAAGACAGCATCACGGGAACCTCGACTAAAACTCCAACAACTGTTGCCAAAGCTGCACCTGAATTTAGTCCAAATAAGCTTATGGCAACCGCCACAGCCAACTCGAAAAAGTTAGAAGTTCCAATCATAGCACACGGAGCCGCCACTTTGAATGGGACTTTCAATCGCCACGCCGAAAAATATGCAATAGCAAAGACACCATATGACTGAATCAAAAGCGGTATTGCAATTAATAGGATCAAAACAGGTTGATCTAGAATAATCTCGCCTTGAAAGCCGAATAAAAGCACAACAGTTCCTAAAAGGGCTACGATAGAATAGGGCTTAATCAAAGTGTTAAACTGAGCGAGACGCATATCGCCATTTAACTGGTTTGTGAGATAATGTCGTGTAAAAACACCTGCCATAAGAGGCACCACAACATATAAACCAACTGAAAGCAGCAGAGTTTCCCATGGAACCGGTATATCCGTCACGCCAAGTAAAAAAGCTACTATGGGGGCAAAAGCAAAAACCATGATAACATCGTTCAAACTAACCTGAACCAACGTATAATTTGGATCACCGTTGGTTAGGTGTGACCATACAAACACCATGGCTGTACATGGTGCCGCACCTAGTAGGATCAAACCCGCGATATAACTTTCCGCATCTTTTTCAGGTATCAAATCGGCAAAAAGCCATCTAAAGAAAAATACTCCAAGGGCAGCCATAGAGAAGGGCTTTAAAAACCAGTTTACAACGAGCGTGATAATCAAACCTTTGGGTTGTTCTGCGACACGGTGCAAACTTTTTAAATCTACTGAAACCATCATTGGATAGATCATGGCCCAGATTAGTAGAGCGATAAGAAGGTTCACGCTGGCATACTCAAGTTCGGACAACAGGAGGAAAATGCCTGGAAATAACTTACCAAGGGCAACACCAACCAAGATACAAAGCCCTACCCAAATTGTTAAATACCGCTCAAAAACTGACATATCTTTAACCTTTGCTTAAGAGATTTAACTAGGGCGAGCCCGCTAGCGCAATATTTTCCTACTGAATAGTGACTCTAAATTTTTTACTTCTCATTACTCATTTGAAGCAACATAAAGTTGAATGAAATAAACGGATTCCTTAAATAAGGTTCCAATTGATGACTCAGAGAATATTTCGATATTTTATGAAAATTATCTTTTATTTTCTAATTGCCCCAACAAACAACTCAAATTGCGACTCCCGGTGTGAAGTGCTACCGCTTCCATCAGATTAGAGATTTTTACATTAGGCTAAAAAAAAATCTTGATAGACTTTTACAGACTGACAAACTGGGAGCTTATCCTCTTAAAGGACATTTTTAAATTTGTGCGAGGTGAAATGAGATGGCCCCCAAAATAGAAGCTATTGGTGCAACTCTCGGAGCTGTTATTACAAATATCAATTTGGCAAATGTAACTCAAACTGATTGGCAGCTTATAGATGAGGCTTTCGATGATTACGCCTTATTAGTTTTCCCGGACCAATTTTTATCAGAAGACGCTCAAGTCGATTTTTCCGAACACTTTGGTGAAATCGAAATGTTACGCGGAGCCGGGGGCGGAAAAGCTGTTCCAATGAGCAACCAAAAAGCTGACGGCACCGTTCTGAAAGTCGATGACGAAGACGACAAGCATCGTTTCATGACATTGAGAGGTAATGAGGGATGGCACATGGACAGCACTTATATGCCTCTGGCCGCTAAGGCTGGTGTCCTATCGGCAATAGTCGTTCCTGCAAGCGGAGGTGAAACCGAATTCGCCGATATGCGAGCGGCATATGATGAGTTAGCCCCTTCTACACTAGAGAAAATTTCCACATTATCTGCATTCCATTCACTCTACCAGAGCCAGGCAAAAAATGGCTACAAAGTCGAGACTGGAAAGGGCTATGGGTATCACACTGAAGGTGCACCACTTAGACCACTTATTAAAAAACATCCAGTAACTGGACGAAATGCTCTTTGTATTGGGAGGCACGCCTACAAAATTCCAGGCATGGAAGATAAAGAGGCTAATAATTTATTAGATTCGCTTCTCGAGGACGCCTGCCAGCAGCCACGGCTTTATAAACATTCATGGTCAGCTGGCGATCTTGTAATTTGGGATAATAGATGCGTATTACACAGGGCATGTCCTTACGACGTATCCGAGCCACGTGTTTTACAAGCAACGAGAATAAGTGGCGATCCAAAGAGTGAATTTGCGGAAACAGGAGCTGATGATTTAGCCAGTGACTTTGAGCCCTCTAAAACCAATATCTCATAGAGCCTGCAGTCTTTGAGACCTCACAAGATAGTGCGTGTATCACTTATCGGGTTGTTTTAACTGCCGCTCCCACATTTCAAACAAGCGTGCCCAAGTAGCCTCGGCAGCCTCCGGTGCATATGTTGACCTTTCAGGGAAACAAAATCCATGTTGAGTGTTTTTATATACCTCAACAGAATGCTTTATTTTTGTTTTAGATAAAGCATCTTTGAGTTCAGGAATAATATTTTCTGGGACATGCTGATCAACCTCAGCAAAAGCATAGTAAAGTTCTCCTTGAATTTCAGGCAGCAACAAATGCGGCGAGTCCGCTTGATCTGTGATAATGCCGACGCCATACAGGGACCCTGCCGCTTTAATTCGTGTCGGAAAAGTTGCTGCTGCCGTAGTGATATAACGCCCACTCATACAATGGCCTACGCAGCCAACAGGACCAGCTTTTGCTAATCCCTGACCATCCAACCATGATAATATGCACGACGTATCTTCAACAACCATTGCATTACTCAGGTGATCCATAGCTGCAAAGATTACCTTAGTCATAGCATCATTTCGTTTCAGCAGATTGAAGCGAAGAGCACCCAATCTATAATACATATCAGGAAGAATACAGAAATAACCCGCCTTAGCGATGCGGCGGGCCATATTGCGAAGTTCCTC
>Ga0209433_10000114_pt1 | contig 24186 bp, 22 predicted proteins | sample METZYME_5_50m_FD_187552 | JGI IMG/M metagenome (GOLD analysis project Ga0209433, IMG submission 187552) | Marine microbial communities from oxygen minimum zone in mesopelagic equatorial Pacific - METZYME_5_50m (SPAdes) (version 2) | ecosystem: Environmental > Aquatic > Marine > Oceanic | place...
TGTAACGCTTGAGCTTGGCACTCATCTGTTACATAGTGTAATGTTCTGCCGAAGGCTGTCTTAGGTTGAGTCTTGATGTTTGTCATGGTTGGATCTCCTTTGCTCTTACATACTAATTATAGCAGTATTATCCTGAGTCTGTCACGAGATTTGTCCGTTCCCACACGATTTATTCTGGACTCAAACTGGAACGCCAACAGATCGCGTCTCATGCACCACACGAGTCAAATGCGTCCATGTTGCGAATGATTGTGAACGGTGTACCGCACTTGACGAGTCTCACCCTGCGTCTTACGCGTGTTACGTCCATGTTGCGGTGAGACTCATGCAACTCACGCGACTCAGTGAGACTCACATGCTATATTATACACACCCCCCTATGGGACATTTGCGACCGTGTACGTACGTATAACGACCTCACAAATTTTTACCATTTTTTATCAGCTATGAGCCGGTTGAGTGGTAGTTGGTGGTAGTAGATAAAGAATTATCACCTCATATGATAATAGGTACAGAGGACGAGTCCACCCTTCTCCTCCCCTGTATAAGTGCGTGATCGACTTAAACCCAGTTGTGACCGCTGGTATGGTCTTCTAAGCCTCTAGCCTCTCTACGCTGCTCTATATCCATACCCAACACCATATGATTTGCAGATGCTTGAGGGTCATCTAGGAACTCTTCGAGCATTGTATTCCATTCTTCTGCTTTTCTCAGGGCTATTTGCTTCTCTGCACTGATAGAAAGGGCATCTGTGAAGTATTTTACCCCTTGTGCAAGGCAATCTATCCTATCATCGTGTTTTACTGCCCGTTTTTCACGGCACATACGGCTCATTTGGTAGAAGAGCATGTAAAGAAGCCGCTGTTCTGGGGCTTCAGTTGGATTACTGTTGTAGTCCCAGTCAATAACGCCACGGTCGACGATAAGACGATGCTGGTTAAGCACAGGTTCAAGAGAATCAATAATCCTGTCCTCTTTTCTAACATTCGCTCGTACTTCTTCAATAAATATCGCCTGTTTTGTGTTCTGTAGATGTTTTTTAAATAGTTCACCAACAATTCCGTCTCCAAAGTTAGTCTCTACTACAAGTGAACTTACATCATACTTCTCACACCCCTTGAGTATGTCTAGGAGTGTAGTGTCGCTGTATCCGTCTCTGTAAGCCCGCATTTCATGTAGATAGATGAACCCGTTTCGTTGTGATAGATAAGCAGCGGTCGTCTCGTCAGAGCCTCTACCGGAGGGATCGACAGAGCAAATGGTTTCTGTGTATCCACTCCACTCCCCACTAAGTTGCATCGGAGAGTAAAAGTAATCTCCGGGGAGTCCGACGCTTGGTGCGTCTTTGATAACGTTTGCTGGGTCTGAGCACCATACGACATTTTCGGGTGCAGAGTTAGGGTTAACGCTAGTAACAACGAGATCAGCCATCTTAAGTGGGAACTTCGCTGCATCGGATAGTGATGTATCAAGTTGAAATTGTAATAGGTAGTTTGATCTGCCCATTGAAGCCTCTCGCTCCAACAGGTCTTCGTCTGAGAATCTGTCATCTGTAGGAGTCCATTCTTCGGCTCCCTGTTCGATGTCCTCCTGTATCTCAAAGGCTAGCAGTCCTTCGTACTTGGACAGCTGCTTCTTTCTTGGGTATCTTGCAGGCCAGACCAAGGGCTTGTAGTTACGCTCAGCCAACCTACGGTAAATAGTAAAAGTAGTCTGAGGAGTCCCGAGATACATAATACGGCTATCACTTTTTGGTGTGAGGATAGATTCAGCTTCCGTACATAGTTGTAAAAGTTTTTCACGCATGAACTCCGTTAAGCTGTTACCGGGTACTTCGATATCGTCGAGAATCATTAAATCTGCTCTGCTTCCGGTTAGCTGTCCAGTGATGCCCACCGACTTTACGCTTGGTGCTTGGTGGGGTGAGCAGTTCACATCGAAGCTTATCCGCGACCATCTTGCATCGTCGGACTTCGGTTGTAAATGAGAAAGCCATGGTGTGTCTATAATAAGTTTTTGTAGAAAGATGGACATGTTGTCTGCACGTTCTTTTGACGCAGAGATAATCATAACCTTTCTTTCTGGGTCATTGAATAGTGTCCATAGTACGAACGCACCAGTAATCCAGCTCTTACCTACACCACGAAACGCCTGCACTTGCAAACGCTTCGGGCCGTTCTGTAGGTAGTCTGCTATCGCATACTGTGCCCTTGTAGGACTAGGCAAGTCTAGCTGTGCCCACAATGCCTGTAGAAACAGCTTAAAGTCTTGCTGTAGTAAAACTAGAGAATTTTTTTCGGTGTTACTCATCTAATCTTCCTTTAAGTTGTCCTTGTATATATTTTCTTTGCTGAGTTTTGCTAGGAAATGGGCCTACATTCTGATCTAATCCTCTATTTGTTATTTCACTTATATACTTTGGTTTAGGTAAGAATGGGTATTTTTCATATAGCTTTATAAGATCATCCTGTAATGCCTTATCTATAATTAATCTTCTTTGCTTATTACTCTTACGACTTAAATTAGGAGCGTCATTTACAATAATCTCAATACGTTTTCTAATAATATAGTCACGGAACTCATCTAAGCTTGTAAATCTTGCACCAGTATCTGGATTTATTTGCTGAAGAACATTACTTTGTAATAAAGACCTAGCATTGTTATTTTGAGGATAAAGAACATCTAAATAATTTCCTATTTTACCTATTAATTTATTGTCACCAGCTCTTCTGATTACCACGTCACCAAGCTGTGTGCGATTAAATATAAAAGATCGTTTATCAATATCTTCTACGGATACAATAAGCCTATTTTCTAGCTTAGGGCTTAGCGTACCAATACCCGGTGCAGCTTCTGTACCATACAAGATATTTTCAGTTACATCTTTTAAGGCTTTGTAGCGATTATTAAAGTTTATACGAACGTTTTTACTAGCATTTCTATCACCTTTATTAAGTCCGGGTCGTGTAATTCCGTTTTGATCTATATAAGTATCACTCCAATACCAGTCCATATCAAATGAGTTTTGAGATCTTCGACTTAACTCGCTTGCAAGATAATCTTCATCCATAGATAAAACAGGCATCTGTTGCCTTAGTCTTTCTAGTCTGTTCTTCTTACTAGCCTTAGCTATCATATGTTCAATATAACCGGTTTGTAAGTTTTCACCTTCCTGTAGTTCTTTAAAAAGTTTAAGTTTATCACCTTCTTTTAGTTCATCAAGAACTTGAACTTTAAAATCAGCTAAACTTTTATACCCTGACTTTTTAGATAAATTATCAATGTATCTATCCAGTGCAGATGCCATTTCAAACTGTGTAAAACCACGTTTAGGTTTAAGAGTAACTGGATCTACAAATAAACTAGGAGCAGTTCGTTTGTTTCTCATAACTTTCTCTACAACTCGTTTGAAGAAACCACCGTCTCCACCGAAGTCAGAAGATGTTGGTGGTGGTATGTTAACCGAACCACCCTGTTTTACTATACTGTCATCGGATATAGCAGCATTTACTAAATCAGTATATAAATTTGACTTGCCTCTATTCATCTTTTCAGCTAAGCCTTGAAAAAACTGAGTTTTACTTATACCTTTACCAGCAAAATCAAACCCAGTACCAAGAACACCGCCAGTAGCAAAGGCTGATACCTGATCTCCAAAGCCTAACACTTTATCATCATCAACTATAGATCGAATGTTCTGCTCGACTCCAGCTGTAGTAGCACCTCTAAGTGCAGATCTAGCTACACCCTTACCTGTAACAGCTCCGGGTATAAGACTAGCAGCTGATGTACCTACAAGCTCGCCTAAGCTAAACTTGTCACCACGCATTTTTTGAGCAATAGCGTTAATTATAGCAGACCCACCCACGTTTGCAATACCATAAAGACCTTTAGTTAAGAAACCTTCAGGTACACCAAGAAGCCAGCTAGTACCAGCATCTAAAGCTAAGTTAGCTCCTATTTCAAAAGCGGTTCCTCCTAGCTGTTGATCTAAACCGGGAATGTCTAACTGCCTTCCTTGCTCTTGTTTTTTACGTAGTTCTTCGTTAGCTTTTGTTTTTTCTTGGTACTCTTCGTTTATACGTTTATTGTACTCATCTATATCTTTTTGAGTTAGTTCATCTTCGTTCATTGTATGTGTGCCTGTATAGTTTGCTCTCGGTCGGTGACACCGAATCGACCTCTCATCCAGTTGAGCCAGTCAAGGCTACCTTTCTCCTGATTGCACCGGGTACACGAGGGTACAACATTCCTCGTAATGCTTTGACCACCCTTGCTCTTAGGGCGTACGTGGTCGATAGTAAGGTTGTGTAGTTCATAAAATCCTCCGCAATAAACACATTGACAATTAAAATGCTCTTTTATAGCTCTTCTCCATAGTCTCTTTGACTCTGAACTTGTCATGGTTATTAAGTTGTGTAAGTAGTAATCAGGTGTTGGTAGTAATGGGGTCATTTCTTACGGCTTTTTCGGTTAATAGACGGCTTTTGCTTTCTGCCCTTGGTTGTGCTACCCTTATAATGTGCGGCATCGAGGCCGTCACGGTTGCCATATGTACCAAGTTTCTTATTAAGTTTGTTCGCATTAACTCGTATTGCTAACCCTTTGGGTGTTTTGTTGTATTTTGCCTGCTGCTTGCGACGTTTAGCCGCAGCTTTAGGGTTTTTCTTGTAATAACTAGAAGTTCTTGCCATAGACTTTCCTCTTGACTAGCGATGGATCAACAGTTGGGATGATTTTGTTTAGCTTATCAAGGGGGCTGCCTTCGTAAGCAACACCCGTTATATCATTAGTCTTTAGCCAGTCAGCGGCTGCTTTTAAATCTTGTGTAGTAGCTTCACCGCTACGTATTCTGCGTAGAAAATCCTCTGTTACAAGGTAGTGTAGCTCGTTAAAACTGTCCTCGGTAGCCTTCTTAGGTATTACCCTTGGATTTGTCATTCTATGTCTAGTCCTTTTTTAACTATAGCTAGTGCTTTATCGTCTAGGTCGTTATCTGTTTGCTCGACAAGCTTTTCTAATAAGTCTACGACGAAGCCTTTAAACTTGTCACTTTTTAAAAAAGCCAAAACGATTGGTTTTAGAATTGCTAGCATTTTCTTTAGGTAGTAATGTTTGTATTGGTACTATATCTGAGCATATGTGATATACTCTTGTATTGGGCCGTACAGTAAAGCCCCTTTGTTGCAACTCTGCACACTTCAATGCTCGTACAAGCTCGAAGTCTAGCTGCATTTTTTCTTCTTGACGTTTAGCTATGCGTCTACATTGTCTAAGACCTTCTCTGTCCAGTGGCACCATAAAGTTAATCTGGAATCCCCAGTTCTCACTTATAACGTATCCATCTGGATCTACAGGTTGAGTATCATTGCCCATGTAGAACGGGCTAAAAGTCATGGTTGACCCATTGCATGCAATGTTTGGGCCGTAGTTTTGACGTGATGATGCACCGTTGTTTTGGAACTGTACAGCTTGGTTAGTCACGTTGCCTGTAGCTGCTGCCACAGGGTTGCTTACGTTATCATTTTCTGCGTAAGCTGGGCTGCCTATTGCGAGAAGACAGACAAGGAGTTTGTAGTGGAGTTTATGGTATAGGTTGTGTTTATATCCCATTGCTCTACTAAACCAGCTGGTCTGGTTGTTGTTTCTAAAGTCCAAGGCAGTGTGTTGTCTGTTACGGAAAATGTTGTACCAGTTGCGGATATATCTGCTGATGGAGTTACATTGGTTCCTGACCATGTGTTGACTTCCGCACCAAAGACTTGCTTCTGGGTTACTTCCGTTATAGTTTGGGTAGTTGTCGTTGTGCTGTTCATCGACCCTGTGGTAAACTGGGGCGTGACAGTATTCGCTCTCGCTACTGCGGGTGACAACAGGGCTAAGAGTAGAATCCATTTCTTCATACTTTTGGTTCGTCTTGTTTTTTCATCATTGGACAAGAAGTTGGCTTATTACCGTTATTTTTACCTGTAGTAAGCCCAAATGTTGCCAGAGCTCCAGTAAAGATCGAAGCGACGAAAGTTATATCGCTATTGCCAGACTTCTTAACCATTGGTATTTCTACATAATTTAAAGTAATAATAAACCCAGACCAGACAACTACAGTTAGCCGCACGATTGCAGCTAGTATAGCCATCTGTTCGTCATGGTCATCTATACCTTCTTTTATTTTTGTAAGGATACCTTTCTTTTTTTCTTCCATTTATCTATCTTGCCTTGTAAAAACTTCTGTACTCGTTTCTTGATTATATCAAAGAAAGGTTGGGCAAGGGTGGTTGTAGCCACAGCTGCCACCGCCGTCGTTACAGCTGTAACCATAACTTCTGGCGACGGTATCGGCATCTGTATATCTATAATAGGTATATCTAACTTTCTTGTTTGAGGTTGCACCTCGGCGGTTTTTGCTGGTTGTGTCCCCTCTGGATTGCGAAGATCGCTCGGAGGTACAACCAACGGGATGTAGGATGGAACATCTGCTGTAGGGAGAGGTATTGAGGGGGTTTGTATAGTAGGAAAGGTGGGTATTTCCATTAATCAGCAGCTTCGGCTGTGTTCCCCTCTGCTACCCACAATAAGTAGGCTTGGTAATGCCTGTTAGCTTCATCAAATGGAACATTATAGATAACATTATCTATAGTTAAATTTACGTGAGTAACTTCGTTAGTAAGCACATCTTTTGCTAATTTTGCTTTTGTAATAATCATAATTATAACTCCGCATCTAAAGCAATAGTTCCATCAACAAAGCCATTACCATTGGTAAGAGCAAGTCCTTGAACAAGTACACGGTCAGTTAAAGGCGAAACAGTAGGAGTAAAATTTGTTCCACTACCGCCACTATAGTATCTACATTGACTAACTACTGAGCCTGCTCCATTTGCTCTCTGTCGGACAGGTAGTAAATAAGTTTGGTATATATAGGAACTGTTAACGCCATTAGCGTAATGTTTAGGAAGCGTTAATTGTAGATAATACCTCTGACATAAAGCAAGCTCCTGTCCGAATGACCTATGCTCAAAATCTGTTGCCACGCTGCCTACTTCTAATTGAACTCCTGTTATATAAAAATAGTTATCAGCACTAGAGAATAAATTTACAGTCTGTCCATTTGCCCAGCCTGAACTTGTGAAATTTGCCCATTGGTTAGTATTTGCGGATGAGCCTACATAATTACTTCCAGCAGCTAAAAAGAAGTATATATAGATCCCTGCACCATTATCATCATTTATACCTCCTCCTCCTGTGTCTCCGACAAAAGTAATCGTTTTCTTTTCCCATGTAGCACTTTGATTGACTGTGTAAGTACTCGTAATTGATCTATTGGTATTATCTGGGTATTTATTTAAGTTAACAGCAAAATCACCTGTTTGATAAGACTTAACCCAAAAAGATAATGTTACACTTCTAGCGTTAGAGGAATTATAGTTTAGAACTTGACAGTCCTGAGCTTCAAGAACGTAATTTATCCAAGCATATTCATTAGCGTCTAAAGTATTTTCCGCAGTAGTAATATCTATTTTATAAGACTTTGAAAAATCAGGAGGTGCATCTGTAGATTGAGATTGCGTCAGAGCTACTTGATCTGTATTATACCAATTCATGTAAAATCTATCAAGAGTTTTACGGCCTCCTTGCGTAGATGACACGCCGCGTTGGGCCACTTGCATGGCTCCGTTGATTATTAAATTACGATTAGGTTTATTAGTAATATTGGCAGTACACGTTCCATCGGTTGCTAACGTCACTGCATCGCTTGTTGCCAATACATTTCGTATGGCATTTACTTTTAATGTACTCATGGTTTAGGGTATTTATCTTTTGTTTCCTTTATTTTTGCCTTCCAAGCATCAATGCCCGAATGGTAAATTAAATCCAACTGATCGACCACAGAGGGATATTCTGATTTTCGTTTTGATACATAACTATTATTGTCTGCATCCCACGCAGCTTGTGCTTCTGCAAGATTTGATCCGTGATCAGATTCTGAAGGTCTAGTTCTTAAATCTTTCATTATGCTCCTATTCTAAACATTGAAAAAGTTGATGAAGTAAACATAGTTGCATTACCATTACCGTTATGACTTCCCCTCATGTCAACATAGTCACTGCTTCCATTCATTGAAACCATTGCTTGACAAGTTAGAGAATCGTAATGCCCTCCACCGTAACTAATGATGTTACTTGCACTTACAAAATTAGCACCATTTTTATAAATATAAACTGTAGGAGTGTATTGACCTCCACCATGTGAAAAATGTAATACTGCTTGAACTAGATATACACCCGCAACTGTGGGAGTAAACCTTTCACTTCCTGATCTAGTTATTGTTACTCCAGAAGATTGATCATTAGTTGTGCTATTATTAAATTGTAATAAGGTAACACTACCTGTAAAATATTGACTATCCATAAACACAAATGCGTGAGGAAGTGTTGGGAGAGTACTAACTGTTGCAAATGAAAGTCCACCACTTCCATCGGTTTTTAAGAATTGTCCACTACTACCATCTTCATTAGGTAACTTAAAAGCTACTTCACTAGATGTAGGTGCGGATGTAGGTGGGTTAAGCGATACGCTGTTACCACCCGAATGAACTAATTTTAATTTACTCATTTATGCAGCCTCCAGTGCAGCGACTTTTGTTTCCAATACTTCAATTTTAGCAACTGCTTCTTGTAATGCAGCAGTAAGTAAAGGTATGAGTTTTGATTGATCTATTTGTTGAATTATTGGATCGTTATTACTATCAACAGCATCTTTTTCACCTGTTATAGCTTCTGGAACTGCTGGTGTTACCTCATGTGCAAAAAAACCATCAACTTTTGTCGAAGCATCAGCTTTCCAATTAAACCTATATGGTTTTAAAATTTTTAATCTCGTAATACCATCTATAATTAGAGATTCGTTTTCTTTTAATCTATAATCTGAAGCTGAATAGTATGATACACCAGTTGTTCCAGATTTACCTATACTTCCAATTTGTGTTCCGCTACTTCTAAACTCGGTAAATCCCTGATTAGCTGGAATTGTATTAAAACTCATTACTGGGCCATAGCTAGTTGGGCTTGATTGTCTTACTGTAATACCGCCAGTACTAGAAGGGTCGACACCATTTGGACTCAAAGCAATATGACCATTGTGGTCAATACGCATCCGCTCGTTATTTGAACCACCATCTGCTGTATAAAAAGTTAATGGAACATTATTAATAACTGATGTAACACCTCCTACACCAATTCTCCCTTCTGAACTAGAAGTAAACGCATATACTTTTACATTGGCTTCCGAGCCAAAATAAGATGTACCTTCTACGTTTAAAAGCCCCGCAGACTGTGTAGTGCCTATTGCCAAACAACCATCAGATTTAACGGTTGCCTTTGTTGAACCACCTGTATTTATATTGACAGTATCAGTTCCAAAACTTACTCCTGTATTACTGTCTGAACCCTGTAAAGCTGGTGTGGAAGCTGACCCATCAACTCCAGAAATACCAGTAGTTCCATTAATTGTTATTGCCATAATTTATACTATTGTAAATACTGACCCACTAGGGATCGTTAATGTGTAGCTTCCTGTTGAAAATGGCCCAGCTACTAAAGCGTTGTTACCTGTTCCTATTGTTCTATCAGCTGTTAGTGCTGCTTTATGCTCTAGTATGTCACCCGTCGCGGCGGCAGGCAAGTTAGTTAAGTTTGCACCACTTACCGCAGGCAAAGTTGCAGGGAATCTTGCATCAGGAATCGTACCAGATGCTAAATCAGATGCATCTAAGTTTGTTAAGTTTGCACCACTAACTGCTGGTAAAGTTGCAGGGAATCTTGCATCAGGAACTGTTCCAGATGTTAAATTAGAAGCACTTAAAGCCGTTAAGTCTATAGTCCCAAAACTTAAAACACCACTACCATTAGTTTTTAAAAACTGTCCGTTACTGCCATCTGCTGCTGGTAATGTAAAAGTAATATCGTTAGGTTGAGTAGAAGGTGCTTGAAACGCTACTTTATTTGCGTTGTTTGTATCTCTATCAAATGCAAGTTTATTATTACCACTAATCTCCAAATGACCGTTTGAACCTAGAGCAACAATATTGCTGGTATTTGCACTGTCAACTATTCTTGTACTTTGAAGATCACCAAAACTTAATACACCGCTACCGTTAGTTTTTAGAAACTGTCCGTTACTACCATCAGCAGAAGGTAAAGTAAATTCAACAGTAGCAGATAATGTATCAACAGGTTTAAATTTTAAAAAGTTAGCTGTTGTTCTATCTCTAAACATCAACTTACTAACAGCAGCAGAAGTTCCCTGTACTGTTACACCTTCTGAACTGGCTAGTAATCTTTGAACTGGAGTAGGGCTTGATTGATCAAAAAGGGAAATAACTGAATTTGTTGAAGTTACAACATTACCAAAACTTAAATTACCAAGCCCATCTGTTTTTAATGCTTGACCATTAACTCCATCATCATTAGGAAGAGTCAAAGTATAAGTTGCACCGGCAGAATGTGGTGGAGATTGTATTTTTACACCATGATTATTGTTTGAACAGTTAAGCTGTATTGCACCAGTTGTACCGCTGGTAGTGCCGTCACCTAAGACTTCTAGACAACCTGTACCGTTTGGATTTACTTTTATGTTTCCGTTAGTTGTACTTGTGTTGATTTCTCTTGCTTGAACATCAAGATTACCGCCAAGCTGAGGTGTAGTGTCATCAACAACATCAGTAGCTACAGTAACAAACTCAATAGCATTACCACCAGAGTTTACTTTTAAGGTTTTGCCTGCTGCACTTCCGTAGTTGGATGGAGTGTCAGATAATCCTGTAAAAGCTGTTGCTCCACCAGAGCCAGAACCACCATCATCAGCAATAATAAATTCAGATGCAGAAGCATCATATTTAAGTATTTTGCCATCAGCTACACCAGAAGTATTTACATCTGATAAAGCATTTAAAGATCCTAAATTACCAAGTTTAGTTTTTTCTGCGTCTGTAAAAGCGTTAGTATCACTTTCACCTTCATATGCAGCTTTAATTTCTGCACCAGTTTGATCTCCAGTTGCTCCGGCTTCTATATTATTTAATTTAGTATGGTCTGCATCGGTAAATACATTACTATCAGTTGCAGCTTCTACTGCTGCTCTAATTTCTGCATTACTTTGATCTCCAGTTGCTCCAGCTTCTATGTTGTTAAGTTTAGCATGATCTGCGTCAGTAAACACGTTACTGTCGTTTGCTGCTTCTACAGCTGCTCTAATCTCTGCATCTGTTTGATCTGCGGTCGCTGCGGTTTCAATACCGTCTAGTTTTGCCTTATCAGCTGCTGCCATAGTACCAGCTACGGAAGTTGTTGCTGCGACTATTTTTGAAGCATCTATTGCTGCACTAGGGCTTATGTCAGCATTAACAATAGTTCCGTCTACAATTTTAGCTGACGTTACAGAGTTGTTAGCTAATTTATTTTGAGTCACAGCTGAGTCGTCTAGGTCAGCTTCGACTATTGTCCCGTCAACAATGTTAGCACTTGCAACTGTAATGTCTGTAGGTAATGCACCGCTACCTAACTTAGCCATTGTAACACTATCGTCTAATATTTTAGATGTAACGATAGCGTCATCTCGTATATTAGCAGTTTGCTCTAGTTGATTCTGCTCTTCTTGTGCGTGAAACAGAAGTTGTTTTTGATTAGCATTTAGATCCTCTGCTTTTACAGAAGCCCCTGCTGTGTAAGTAGCAGCTGCTGACTCTAAGTCTGTATCTCTAAAAATGCGTATAAGGGCGGGACTCGTGGGTATGTTGCCTGATGTAAATACTACATTACCACCACCTGTAGTTGTGTAGCTTGTAATGTTGTAATGTGTACCTGATGACTTAGTTGTGCCATCTACGGTTACTTTTATATCAGATTCTTTTATGGAAGGGAAAGAAAACGCCTTAGTCGCATTTCCATCCCCAGTAAATTCTACGAATGTTGTTGCCATTTATTTGTATATGTTGAGGATGTTTCTTGATTGGATTTCTTTAGACTCTTTAGCTGCCTTCTTCATTAGATACTCTTTACGTAGTTTTAAAACTTCAGAGTTGTCTTTAATACTGTACCAAGCTGCTGCACGTGCTTTACTGAATATTCTATCAATCTGTTGGTTATGCCAATAATCTCTAGCATCATATTCTCCACGTCGGCCTGATTTAATATCTTCGTACATAAGTTTCATAGACGCTATAGCTTTAGGATTTTTAGCTAATTTAGCAAGTTGTTTCTCTAAATTTTGCAACCCTATAGCACGTTGAAACTCAGATCTAACATTAGGAGAATCTGTTAAGTTTGTACCGTCTGGAGCATAGTATGTTGATAAACGTAAATCATAACCACTATTAAATAGAAACTCTCTGCCTTCTCCTTGATCTAAATTTAAAGATATAGGACTTATAGCGTTATATGCACGAGTAAGAAAGTCCCAATCTTTTAAAGGTTTACCGTTTAGTATATCATACTTTATAGGCAAAGCTGTGTTTCCAGATGCACCAGCTACAGCTTCTGTAATTAAGTTACGGTTACGTACTGATTGTATTATACCTGAGTTTATCTCACGCATGTATGGCGTAAATAATCTACCTAGATCATTACGTAAACCAGCTAGTGGTACTTGGTTGTTAAGTAATCCAGCTACAATACGACCAGCCTGACCCGGCCTGCCTGCAAATAAATCAACAAAAGACTGTATACCGGCTAAATATGACTTACTTGTTACAGCTTGTGCTATGACAAGAGATATTTTACCTAGTTCATTTTCTGTCCATTCTTGACCCATAAGTTGACTCGCATCACCTACGTCAGCTATTGTAGACATAATAAGGTTAAACGGTTCAAAGTTATCATAACCTACACGTACAGCACCAAGCTTTATAGTTCTAGGTTCCCACTTACCGTCTAGCCACATCTGTCTTTTTTGTCTATCTACTGGGCCGTTGCCGTTAAGATCACCACGCATCCAAGCTTGTGCAGCCATAAATACTACAGCAGATCCTATAGAAAGTCTACCTACTTGCAGTGCTTGTGCATTAGCTAGTTCTTCTACGGTTGTAATACCATACTTAGCTACACTACCTAAATTGTTTGAGTTAGCAAATGCTATATCGTTCCATTCTTTAACTAAAAAGTTAAATCCGGGTGTATACTTACCTGTAAGTGCAAGCCCGTTTACACCAGTTCTAGCAAACAGAAAGAATGGTTTAGCTAAAGGTGCAGCTGTAAATACATCGTTAAGACCCTTAGCAAATCCTGTAAGGTCTTGTGTTAGTGTTACCTCTTTACGTGCAAAGGTAGTAGCTTCATCTACAATATTACCGTTAGCGTCAAACACTTGTGCGTAAAAATCATCTTCGTACGCTTTCATCAACTCTTTGTTAATTTTAGGTAGTTCAATACCGTTACCTTGTAACTCTAAAACTCTACGCATAGCTTTTTCTCGCATCTTAGCACGACCTAAAATATACGCAAAAGCGTCGTCAGTCGCAGCCATGATCTTTGTAGAGTATGTAAATATGTTACTGTTGTTTAGATTTCTAGCCATGTTAGCCATAGCAAACGCAGCTTTATCACCATCAGTAGCTCTACCACTATCTTCTGCCCAACGTCTAAGTATCTCCCAGTTGTCGTCTCCTTGTGTGTACTCAGAAAAACGTGTTTTTATTTGTCTTATATCACCTTTCCAGTAAGAGTTTAGTTTACTTCTAAACAAAGTAAACGATTCTGGTATAGCTTCTATCATAGCATTTACAGAAGCTAAACTAGATCTTACTGTTGCAGCATCACCGTTAAACGGAAACTTAAGAGTTGCACCTATAGCCGTAGCTACTGGTCTTAAAAATGTTGCAGCAGATGTACCCATAATAGCACGAACTGGTGTTTTAGGGCCAGATAGTACACTATTGGTCATAACACCTTCGAGTTCTCTTATTAAAGCACCTGTTCTATCGACACCATTTGGTTCTAGCTTACCACCTTTAATAACAGTTCTTGCCCAGTTATCAAAATCATCTAGAGAGTTTACGTTCTCCATCATAGAGAAAGCTTCAAACACTGCATTGAGTAGATTGTCGTCTGGGTCATCTTTAGCTATTTTAAGTACGGAAAGTATAGATTCTCTAGCGTCAGCCATGTCTTGTGTTAAGGCTTCTTCTACAGCTTGCTTTCTAGCTTTGCCTGCTCCTAATGCTCTAAATGAGTCTGACTTTATAAATCTTGCTTTTTTAGTTTCGTATAAAGCTGTAAGCATAGTATCAACAACCTGTTTAGCTGGGCCGTCAATATCTTGTATATCTACTATATCAATAATTTCTCTGCCTGCTGTACCTAAGTCACGAATCTGTCGTAATAATGTTCCTATCACTAAATCAGCAACAACAACATTCTTAGCTGTCCAGTTTTCTACACCGTCAATGACATCATTTGTTTCAAATAACTCTTTTAGGTATTCTTGTGGTGACATATCGACAGCACTTCTACCCTGTGTAATTCTTTGGTGAGCTTCAACAGCTTCTCTATATGTAGCAGCTAGTTTTTTTCTATCACCTTTAGCGGCTTCTAGTTCTTTAGCAAACTTTTCGCTACTCATCAACCCACGCAGTATTCTTTCAACCGTAGCATCGTCTGTACCGCCTTCTAAGCCTATTCTTTCCCTCTCTACGGGTGTAGTGACCGATCCGGTAGAACCTTCCTCTGAGCCCCATTGTTTACGTGTTTTTGATAACTGTTGACGAGCTACTTCTGGTTCAACCTCGGATACGTGTGCCCCTTGGTGTGTATTAGCTATAGGTGCGTTTTTGTCAGCTCTAAATTCTATTTCACCTTTACGTATTTGAGCTATACCAGCTTGAACTGTTTGATCTTTTAAACTTTTATTGCGTTTACTAATTTGATCTATCGCTTTACTACCACCCTTTTTAAGTGTATAAGCTACACCATCAAAGACTAGCCCTATGCCCATACCTTCAACGATGTTTTTTAGTTTCATCATTACAGGATGGTCAGTATCTTTAGTAGATATTGGTGTATCTATCCAACCATATCTATCGCGTAGTGCACCTAATGCGTTCTGTTCGTCTGATTCTTTTGATACAAGATCAGATACAGCTCCAATAGCTGCACCCCTGACTAGATTACCTTTTGTAAATGCTAGTATACCAGCTGGTACAGTAACTGCACCTGTGGCGGCTACAGCTTTTGCTGCTGCAACTGTACCTAGAGCCAAGCTACCAAAGTGTACTAAACCTCGTAACTGTTTACCCCACCATGTTCTTGTTTCTATAGGATTACTATACCCACCAAACGGTTGCCAGTCTGGTCGGTATGTTCCTGTTGTTGATCTTTCCTCTTCCATTTCTCCAGATAACGCATCTATTGTACGTTCTGGAAAAGTAGCTATGGAAGATGCTGTGTCTTGGAGGCCACCTGATAGTATAGATTGACCTTCTTTTATATAAGCCTTAGCTCCCCAAGTTTCTGAATTGCGAGGGTCGATAGCTTCTGCGTCAGCTTGTTGCTCTAACGCCTGCTCGTCGTTTAACGCCGCGTTTCTTTCTTCTATTCTTTTTTGATAAGCTTCGGTAGCCTTAGCTGCTTCTTCGGCTGCGATGTCTAGATCTTCGCCGGGAATCTCGAAGCTATATGAGTCTGTCATTGAATTAGTCGTCCTCGTCTGTTACGTTTTATTTTAGACTGTTCTAGTCTTCTTTCTTCCCTTTCTTTAGCTCGTTGCTCAACATCGGATAATGCCAGTAAACCAACTTCACGTTGAAAGGTATCAAAGTTATTAAATGGTTGATCTGCATATCCGGGAAACACTTGAGCTAATAACTCAGCTTCTTGTTTATTAAATTGAGTTCTTTGAAGCCATTTATCATTACCTATAATAGCACCAGAGGAAGCCTTACTTTGGTTTGCTTGTATCATGTACAGCTCAAGAATACCTGTAGATTGTGTATCTTCGTTAAATACATCATTTTTATCGTATCTGTCTGAGTCATAAATCTGTAAGAACTCTTCTGTACTATAGCTGTATCTGCCAATCTGATCTATTTTACCAGCTTTAGCTAGTGCAATAAGCTGACCTATTGTTCTTTTTTCTATTCCTGTTCTACGAAAACGTTTACCGCCTTTATAGTCGCTTATCATAATATACTCACCATCGCCTTTAGCAATAGTTTCGCCTCTTCTATTTTTTATAGCCTTACCATTTACATCACGTTTAACATCACGCAATGTAGCAAGAGCGTTAGCTAAGATTTTTTTATCTTTGTAAACGACACCTATAGTTTTAGCGGGCGTGTTTAATCTTTCTAGTTCTCTTATATCTTCTTCACTGATGTCATAGTACTCATCATTTGCTTTTAATGTACTACCGTCTTTACTCATACCTCCGGTTTGAATTAGTCTTAGTCTAGCAAACTCGTAAGGACTATAAGTTTTGCCATTAACCACGACTGTTCCTATAGCTTTCCAGTAAGCTGGAATATCCATACCGTTTTCTATATTATAAACAAGCTGATCTAAGCCTTGTTTTTCATGTATGTTTATAGGTTGTTCTGCAAGAGCAGCACCAGAGTTAGAGTACTCTTTTTGAGTAGCAACTATGTCATTTTGATCTGTTGTAATACTACGTTCATAAGGTTTGTATCCACCTTTTTTTAGTTTTTCTAATACATTCTCTCCTATAGTTTTACCGTTAGCTTCTTTAGCAACAATAGCTTCTTCATAAGTCATAGTTTCATTCTTCATTTTTTGAAGGACTAACTCGTTTAACTCATCTTTTGCCATCTTTAATTCTAGTTGCTGTGTGTCGTTTAGTTGGCTGTTTTTCTTGGGTATCGCTTGTTTAAGAAACAAATCTTCTCTATATAATCCGTCTAGTGTTTCAACTGCACTTGTAAAAGTTGGATTAGCTTTACCAGCCCTGCCGGGGTAGCTACCATATTTACTACCTGTTTCTATACCACCACTTTGTATATACTCAGGAAACGGCCTGTCTGGAAACTGTTTAGACCACTTAGCTCTTAAGTCGTAATAGTTTTCATCACTAATTGCTATTGGATTACCCTTAGCATCTTTTAATAATGGATCAAAAAACTTTTCTTTAAAATTTTGACTTTCAGCTCTAAACACTAAGTCTGGGTCAGTATTACCATAAGCAAAAGCTCTATCTAGTTTACCAAGAAAAGACTCTACAAATCTATCTTTACCATTGCCGATCAGTAAGTCTCTAAAAGGCACTAATTTATCTTGTGCACTTCCTTGCCTAAAAACAGCAACATCTTTTAAAAGAGTCAGCTCATTAGCACCTAAACTACCGTTTCTTAAAAGAACATCAGATCTTTCTAATAAATATCTGAGAGCTTGCTTACGTCCAGCTGGTGTATCTTCATAACCTTTTGCAACTTGTATTCTAGTTATCAAGCCGTTCTCACCATCTAGGTCAGGAATAAACGCTGGTCTGTTTTCATTACTACCATCACTATAACTTTGTAGTGTTGATTCTATATCTCTATCAAGATTATCTGTTAAATCTTCTTCTTCTTTTCTTTCTTTACTTCTTTCCCATTTTAATAAGTTAGCTTCTGTTCTAGCTACTATTTTAGGATATAGTTTTTGACGAAACAATCGTCTAAACTGACGGCTATCTATATTTACACCAGCATCTTTAGCTTGTTGTAACATCGTAGCTACAGCTAAGATATTTGACTCAGTATGTTTATCTACAGCTTCTGATCTAAGAGCTGTATTAATAAATCCTAGCTTTTCGTTATGTGTAGTTATAGAATCATAAAAACCTTTTTCTTCTATACCTTTAACAAAATCTTTTGTTGATACTTCTTCAGCAGATGGTTGTGTAAGTGCAGTAGCTAAATCCTGTGCACTTGACGATCCTTCTGCTTTTAATTCGTTAATCTGTTTACCTTCTTCAATTTTTAATTTATTTATAGCATCTTCTTCGAGTTTATTAGCTCCTTTTTCGAGTAAGTCATTGGACTCTCTCATTAGCTCCCTGCTTTGATTATAAGCGTCGTTAGCCTTTTTAAACTCATTTACACCCTTAACTAAGCCACCTAACGCTTTTAAGTTATCGTCAAAGTTTTTCTGACGCAACTCAGCTATTCTTATCATCTGATCGTGAAAATCCTTAGTGTCAAGAATGTTTCTATCTATCTGATCGTTGACGGACTTAGTTAAGTCTACTTCTGTTCTTAAATAATTGGTACTACTAATATCGGGCAATTCATCCCGTGGCGTACCAATGACGTTTCCAAATGATGATGATGTCATAATTTATCCTAAGCCTGCTAAGAAAGTTTGTGTACCAGTTGCAATTCCTACAACTTGACTTGCTATCTGTAAAGCACCACCTAATCTATTTGTAGGAGGCATCATAACAGGAGCACCGTAGGCAGCTGGTATACCAAGAGCTTCTCTAGCTTGTACATTAGCAGCTTGGTACTTACGTTTAGCTCCTTCTTGGAAGTAAGCAAAGTTTCTACCAAATGTGGTGTCAACAATAGCATCTACTTCAGCTCTTTTTTGTAATAATGTTTGGTAATCTTTTACACCAAACCTTCTGCTACGACCACCTTCGTTTACTTTTGCAGTTGCAAAGTAAGTTCTAGCAGCTTTTTCGACAGCAGATCTACCTTTTCCTTGAGTGTATAAAGCTTGTACGTAAGCATCACTTACGTCACGGCCATATCCTATAAGGTTTGTATTTAAAGCTCTACTAAAAGACGCTTCTTTGTTAAAATACTTTAGCTTTTCTTGAGCAAAGATTGCGTTTTTTTGTGCAGCTCGTTCTCTGGCAGCTTGTCTTTGAGCTGCATTAGCATCTACGCACACGGCAAAATTCTATAAATGTTACATTGTTCGGCCCATGTTTTAACTTACGTAAAAACTTGAAGCCAAGAAACTTCAGCAGTTTTAAATGTGCTGTGTTTCTACTATCAACTATATTCCAAAGGAGTCGCTCTTCGCGGCTATCGACATACCGCTTCGCTTCTCTTGCGAATGTAATTGGGTATCGGTGTATATCAGGAGTGCATAGCATCCATATATCACCATCTTCTCCTACTCCGGCCATGCCAGCAGTCTTGCCGTCAGGCACTGTGAAATACACGTAGGATGAGTTGTGATCCATCAAAAGAGGTAGAAGGGTAGGATCTATCCCGTGACCTTCTTGTACCTCTCTGAGGTCGTCTGGACGGAGATTAGAGGCCACCTCTTTAGCAGCCTCCAATGTGAGTGGGTGTATGTATTTAGACACGTTTGTAAAATCTGGGTGAAAAGTCTCCTTCCCAAGCCAATGCACGAAGCGTAGCTGGAGCGGGGTGTGATGATCTAAGTATTACATCGACATTTGTGTTTCTTTCATATACAGGTATAGTCTTAACGAACTCATCTAGGTATGGTGCATCAGATACATCGTATTCATCCATAACTGAAGATTCATATACTTCTACATAGTCAGGTTTACCAACACGCTTAAGTGTAGTTTCGTAAAGACCTATTTTACCGAAGTGTATTTTAATTCTATGTATTACTAATGATGCGTTTACATCAGCTCGGCTAGCGTTACCTTGCTGTCTAGTTGGATAGAATCTAGGAAACTTAACCTCGTATGGATAGATATAACCTATCACAAGAGTTGCTCCAGACCAGTTACCCGGTAATGTAAAGCTTGTACCAGATACTGTGGGTTTAGCATATCTACCAACGCGTGACGCACTGGTGTTTGTGTCAATGACTACTAGATCGTGGTTTGGTGTAGTAACTGTATTTAGCCACCCCACACCACTGAAGGTGGTGATATTCGTAGTTGCGTTAAAGCTGCCACCGCTAACAGTAGTATGATTATCCACGTGTAATAAGAAATCTGTTTCATCTTGTACTATACTTGGATCGTTTGATGTTTGCACTAGCTTGATACTCTGTAAATAGTAATCACTATCTAAAAAGAAATACTCATCATTTATAATAAAATGATATGTTAATGGATTATTTAGTTTCCATTTAAACCATGCAGCTTGTTGTCGTTGCTCAGATACTTGAAAATACCTATAACCAAATACTTCATCTGATCCAGTTTTACTCATTAGTATTATAGAGTTTTCTCTGGAGTTAGTCAGTAAGTCTATATCTTTCGGTAATAGTGTAGGTACAACTTTACTAACGTCAACTATTGATGGTTCTCCTTCTCTTCGTATATTTGCCATTTCATTGAAACGACTAAACTTACCAGAGTTATCAATGTAAGCTATTGTAGTGCCTAGTGATATTGGAGCTATAGTTTCGTTATAATTAAAGGTAGATATACTTCTAAGCTTAGCTGTATCTGGGTTAAATACTGTATCGTCTGCTGCAAGTAAAAACTGTTGGTTTGTACTAAATATCAGTAAACCTGTGTTAGTCTCGATACCATCAAATAATTCTGATGGAAACATCGACGCGGCAGATATATCAACAGGGTCGCTAGCTGATACTGTGAGAGCTGTTTCTATAAAGAAGTCAGGGTTTCCTAATGATCCCGGGCGTGACGTTATTACGTTTTCTCCTGACAGGAGTGCTAGCCTGTTTCGGAAAAACAGTACTTTATTAATACGAGCCCCAACAAAAGACGGTAAGGGGTTAGTTAAATCATCACCGACCTCCCTATCTTTATATGTAAACTGCTTGACAGTAAATGTTGTAGTAGCTGTACGCTGTATAACCAGCGGCATGTTAGTTAAAGTTTTAGCTATACCCGGTTTCGCACACTCAGTCCAAGAGCCCACACCATCTTTGTTATTTTGACCGTCAAATCTAAGATAGTAGTCATCTTCATCTGCTCGTAGAGCGTTAGATACTTTTACTATATACCCATGTTTACACTGGTTAGGTAAGTTTTGAACATCGTTTATAGATGATTGAAAGCATCTCATCAAGTCTTCTTCTACAACATCGACGGTAAAAGGGTTAGCACTTGATAGATATATACCTGTACCTATATGTTTACCTGTAATACCACTAGGTAAATCTGCTAAAATACCACCAATAATAGTGTCAGCTGTTACTGCTGTATCTGCGTCAAAAGGTGTAGGTTCTGGACGTATAAGACCGTCACCAGCTGATGAAACAGTTGCGTTAACTTGTGTAGATTCGTGATCTTCTACGCGTATAGTATAGTCAAAGTTTTGTGAAGCAGAGTCTAGTGTTACTGTAACAGTATCACCTGTAACCCAACCTTCCCCGCCATGTAGTAGGACGACTTCTCTGTTGTAGCTACATCTATAGTTATTACCACCGGGGCCGTTTTGACTAGCACTATAGTTAGGACTAACACCTTGTTGTCCCAAAGTATTGATTCTAAATATTAGATTCTTTTTAGATCCTGAGTCTATACTAAACACCTGTGTACCGATACCGGGGCAGTGGCCTGTACCATCTGACTCGTCTAGTGTATCACTCTGTATCTTTATACGTGTAGCTCTGGTTACTGTTGTAACTGTTGTATTAGCACCGTGAATATTAAGGCCATACTGCCTTCCGTTTTCTGTACGTAGTAACTCTACGAACCCGAAGTGAGCATCTGGAGTAGCATCTGTAGTTCCCGTTGTCCCAACGAGAGTGTTAGCATTAGAAGTATCACGGCTGTTAACAAAGGTGGTATCATTGATAGTAAGAAATTGTAAGTTTTCTGGGTTGCTTGTTGCTAAATAGTTTTGTATAGCTGTTTGGCCTCCTGTGCCGTAAGCTGTAGTCATCTGTTGACCGTCACTACAACGCCATACTCTTACCTGACCATCAGCTGCTACTTGACCTATGTAAGATCCTTCAGTCTTATCACGAAAATAATGAAACCACGAACCACCACTCTGTACGTTAGCTAGCTTGTCAGTTCCAATTCTTTTAGCACCCGGTCTTTTAAATAGACCTCTGGTTATATCTGGTATTGCGTTTGTTACCTCTGTTACCTGACCGGGAAATTTTAGCTGGTCAGGCTGTTCTGACATTCCTAGTGAGTATTGAGGTATAGTTTGTGTAATGCCTGCCATTATCTCCTTAGATTTCTGAATGGTTGATAAGTTCTATAGTGAGTTTCATCTTCAAAGCCCATCATACTATGATCTGCTTGATTGCACTCATACTCCATAAGAGCTGCACGAGATAGAGCCTCTTGCTGAGCCAGTAGTTTTACAAGCTGTGGGTTAGCAACAAGCTGTGTAGCTGCTGCTCTAGATGCCCTATATGTAATGTAACGTCTAAATTGTATAGGTAGCTCTTCAAACGCATATAAACGTACAACATCTAAAAGTAAGTTGGTTTCAAATACATCTGTATGTTTTATTTTATCATATAGTTTACCGTTACGGCGTACTAGATCTTTACTTCTATCAAAACGGTTATCGTGTAAATCCATAGATAGTATATCATCACCTATTAATATATTACCGTTTGCGTCTATAGGAAACTCTACATGTTTTTCTGTGTTAAAGTGCCATCCTTCTGCCTGCGTGTCTACGTTGGCATCGCGGAGCAAGTTAAAAATTATTGCTATTTCTGGGTTATCAAAAGGCGATACACCTTGTATAACTTGGCCTGCGGCGTTTTTTACCGTTCCTAAAGTTGTTACAGGTGCTTGACCTATAGCCCCCAGTATATTATTTACTGCGGACAGTTCTGTGTCGATGTCAATAGTTGTGGAAGCCATAAGAAAAAAAGGGGAGCCGAAGCTCCCGTATAAAGTGAATTAACCAAATGCTGTTGGTTTTGTTGCTGTACCAGCGAATAGCTCGACGGCAGCAGCTGGGTTTAAGAAATCTGCACCCATAGCTAGACGACCTAAGATAACGTCTCCTTGGTATACCACTGAGATGTCTCCAGATGTTGTCTGAACTTGAGGGCCGATTGCCTCAACACATGCAGCAGCTTCCTTCTGGAAGATAAGTCCACAAGAGTTGTTGAACTTAGCCTGCTGACCGTAATCGTTTACGGTTACGTTGTGGTCATCACCCATAGCCTCTTCTACGAAGCTACCTGTGTTTCCGGGATCTGCTTTACCGGGGTTTGTTGCAGAACCTGTACCGTACTTAGTACCGAAGTTTCCGAAGAAAGGAATATTCATTGACTTGAAGATCTGGATTCCAGCGATCTCGATGATGCCTTGTCCTGACTGCAATGCGTCTCCTCTTTCGTTACGGTTGATTAAGCCGTTTGATTCTACGTTTTGTATAAGTGCGTAGTACTGTCTTGGGTTAAGTACAGCTACTCTACCGTCACCAGATACGCCCTTCTCGTCTAACGCAGCAGCTGCATCATAGAACGCGTTGATTAATAATCCAGCGTCGTAAGCATCAGATGCGTTAGTTCCTGTTGTACCTACACGTATTTGTGTTCCACCGGGCTCTACAAAGTTAGTCTTTGTAATTGGGTGTGCCTTACGTGCAGCTTTTGTGATAGCTCTGAAGATCTTTCTATCATACTGCTCTGCAAGAGCGTATCCGATCTTTCTAGAGATCTCACCTCTCAAGTCATAGTGTGAGAGTGTTTCATCTAGCTCATAAACAAAAGCTGAACTGATTAATAAATCATCAACAGTTATTGTTTTTTCTGCTACTGGTGGTGCACCATCGTCGTTTCCTAAGATGCTTTTTCCGGGTGTATGATACTCGGCTTTTGTGCGTCCAGTATAGATGAACTGAAGACTCTTCCCGTTTGTAAGAGTTCTTCTCATAACAAGGTCACGTGCTATCGTGTTCCTTTGGAAGCCTTTGAACATCTCTCCTGAAAACAGTTTCAGGTAGAGGGCTCTGGCGTCGGTTCCCGGAGTACCGTTGGCGGTTCCGGAGTCAATACCACCTCTAAATAGAGAGGCGTTATTGCCTGCTGATTGTTGTGCCATTTCTAAGAATGAATATTAGTTTACTTTTCTCAGATCTGAAATTTTTGGCCAGTTTTTTGTGGTCTATCCCACCGTCTAGACGGCTTAAGGTATCCTCCGTAGAGGGCAAAAGCCAATAGAGTAGGGAGGAGTTGCACCTCCCAAGTCAACTATTTCTTGACTACTCTTGTGTACTCAATGCCACGATATACGTAGGTTACAGTCATTGTAAACTCCATATACCCAAGCCCCGTTCCATGCTTGGATCTCATGCGTCCCGAAGGATGAACGG
>Ga0209433_10000115_pt1 | contig 23918 bp, 32 predicted proteins | sample METZYME_5_50m_FD_187552 | JGI IMG/M metagenome (GOLD analysis project Ga0209433, IMG submission 187552) | Marine microbial communities from oxygen minimum zone in mesopelagic equatorial Pacific - METZYME_5_50m (SPAdes) (version 2) | ecosystem: Environmental > Aquatic > Marine > Oceanic | place...
AACATGGATCTTTGGTCTAATTTGACTAAATACTTATGTAGTAATAGGATATGAAAATGAAAACAATCGAAGAACACATCCAGAAGGATCAGGAACGCATTGATGATCCAACTACTAGTCCTGCAGCACGCAGACATTACAAAGAAGAGTTGCACGATCTAGAAGTATATCACGAACACCATCCAGAAGATCATCACGATCCAAACGCACTTGAACTATTCTGCGAGTTACACCCTGATGAACCAGAGTGTCTCGTTTATGACGACTAATTAACTAAATGAAATTATTTCTTGACACAGCAGATGTCAATACTATAAAAAAGTATTGGTCTACTGGACTTATTGATGGGTTAACAACAAACCCTACACTTATGATGAAGGCAGGACAACTGCCAGATAAAGTTTACCATGATTTGAAAGTCTTAGGTATAAAAGATATAAGCATGGAGGTGGTTGCTGACAATCACATAGACATGCTTGCAGAAGCAAGAAGATTGCTAGGTCTCTTTGGTGAGGTCGTAACGATTAAAGTTCCTTGCACAGTTGAGGGACTACTAGCATGTAGAGAACTTGCTAACCAAAATGTCAGAGTAAATGTCACTCTGATATTTTCTGCTGCACAGGCAATACTTGCTGCAAAAGCAGGAGCAACATATGTTTCTCCTTTTGTAGGTAGAGTGGATGACAATAGTTTTGATGGCGTAGGATTGATTAAAGAGATTGCAGAGATCTACGAGAAACAATGCGTACATGAGACAGAAATACTATCTGCATCCATCAGAAGAGTATATGATGTTAGTAAATCATTTGCATCAGGAGCACACATCTGCACCATACCACCATCGGTATTTGTTAAGATGTATCAGCATGTCCTGACAGACAAGGGACTAGAACAGTTTGACAACGACTGGAAGACTGTCAGGGAACTGTCACAGGGGGTGTTGACTGATCCCAAAGAAAATGTTATGATAAATATTAACACATAAACAAAGGAATCGAAAGATCGTGCCCCTGCGTTGGTGTCAAAGTTTTTCATGTCGGAAAGACTTCCATCCGCAGGGATTTTCCTTGCGAGAGACTAAAATACAAACATGTCTATTAAATCAACAATCGCTGCAGTAGCAGCATCTCCATTTCTATTCGCTAGTGCAGCATTTGCTGGTCCTTACGTGAATGTAGAAGTTAACTCATCTCTAACAGGATCAGATTACACATCAACAGCAACAGATTTAGCAATCGGTTGGGAAGGTGCTAACTGGTTCGTTCAAGGTGGTCCTATCATCACTGCAACAGACGGTGGAAACTCATCAACAGACTTCTTAGGAAAAGTTGGCGGTAACGTAGCTTTCAACGACGCTGTTGGAGTATACGGAGAGTTTACTGTCCAGACTGCAGACGGTGCTGACAATGGATACGGTGTTAAGTTGGGCACAAAGTATACATTCTAAATATTGTTGACATCTTTCGTGCGATGTCTACAATCGGAACAAACCCAAGACCTCTACATAACGTAGGGGTCTTTTCTTATAATGAAACTTTTTACAAATCCTCTCTGGTTCACACCTGTTTTTTTACTAGCAATAGTAGGACTTATCGAAGGTGTGCACACCATGGCACACTTACATCAAGAACTAGACGTTCATGGACATTGTAAGGTGTATAACATGAACAACCCACCATCATTGACAGATGATGACTGGTGAGGTAAAATGACTTTTGAGTTCAAAAAAAGTCGAAAAAAAAATTCTGGCAATTTTTTGTCATTTAGGTTTTTATGGAAATTTTAGCAAGTATTGCGAAGAAGGAACTCTATATGGGTTACATCTTCGGAATAATGATTATAGGAGGGTACATTCGTCAATATCACGTTTTAGACGATGTGTATTCTTTGGCAAAACGATATATTAAGGATAATCGCATTATGATTATCATTACATCGCTTCTAGGCGGTGTTCTGCCTATTCCTGGCAGAGTTGCTCTTTCAGCACCCTTACTGGACGCTATAGCACCTCCTGACAAGAGAAAAAGGAGTGAGTTTGGTATTATTGACTATTTGAGCACACATCACTATTATTGGTGGTCTCCATTAGAGAAAACCATCATATTACCGATGGCAGCACTTGGAATCACGTATGGAGAGATGCTACATCACACTTTTCCCTTTTTACTCATATGTCTTGGATATACATGGTGGTATATTTTTACAAAGGTAGATCCAAGATCCGTATTACCAAATATGGACGGTATTCGTGACTTTGACTGGAAAAGAGCATTACGAGGTTGGGCACCATTTATCGCTACACTGTGGTTTTTGTTATGTGTAGGTAAATCGGGTGCAATCTTCTTTTTCCCATGGTTCTTTGTCATGTGCTGTTATTACGCATGGATATGTAAAGATTGGAACTGGAAAAAGTATATCAATAAACAGTTTGCAATTATATCAACAATCGTGCTTGCACTAGGTGGTGTTGTAGGTCTTATCAAAGCACCTGTAATGGCATATCTGTCGTCAGCAGATCCTACCATGATAATTCCTGTAACAATCGTATCTACAGTCGCAGCATGGATTATGGGGTCATCAGGCAAATATGCAGGAATGACATCTGCCCTTGTACTGATCTTCGGTGATAAATATCTCGTCTGGTTCTTAGCAACAGAATATTCTGGGTATCTCTTGTCACCCGCCCACAAATGCCTTATGATAGGACAGCAGTATTTCGGTACTCCTATTCGCAAATACTATAAAGTATTAGGAGGTCTTTGTGCTTTGCTAATTACCGCAGCATTTATTTCTACTTTTACTCCATGAACTTTACAGTTTATTCCAAAGATGGATGTCCATATTGCGATAGAATCAAACAAGTGCTAGACTTAGCACAATTCTCATATAGAGAATATAAACTAGACGAGCATTTTGACAGATTTGCCTTTCAAGAGGAGTTTGGAGGAGATGCTACGTTTCCACAAGTGCAACTAAATGGTGTAAAACTAGGTGGTTGCACTGATACTGTAAAATACCTTAAAGAACACAATTTTTTAGATGGATCCAGAAGACACTCTAGTTGACATTATTGAAGAGGTTTATGACCGAGCAATTCTTAAACGAGGTCGTAATACATTCAATATGGCAAAATTTCTTGCAGAAAACAAATACAAGAAAAGTGACGTTACCAGATTTGTAGAATCTGGCACAGCAGGAAACATATCCTGCACAATCGACGATCTAGACCACTACATAAAACATGGGGGTCAAGAGATCAGAGGAGCATATCCTAATCTCAATACGGATGACGCTCGTAAGATAAGAAAATTCTTATATGGAATACTAAGTGATGCGTGGAACTACGAACAAGCAAAAAAACCAAGAAAAGGAATACGTTCTAAATAAAGGCATAGAAGTTATGCTTCCGAGAAGCAGGAGGAGAGTCACACCCAGTTGGTTTGATCGCACCTTCTCTTTTTTTAGATGGTCGATTCGACTCAGAATAGACTTAACACAGGAGCACAATGGAAACTAATGTAATACTTTTCTTTTCAGCAATAGGTATGTTACTTACCTTTGCACTAGGAGGGGTTATAGGATGGTTATACAAACAAAACGTAGACCTCCACACTACAAAACGTCAGTTGAACAATCTTCATCCAGAATTTTTAGATGGCAATGGTGCATACGTGAATGAGGAACTCTTAGCAGTTCGATTCATGGATCCAGATGCACTACTTGACGAAGATGACGAAGACTGATATAATAATATACAAACTGTGACTTGAAATGGCACCAAGAAAATTACCAAAAGATGCATTGTTAACAGAAATACTCCAAAAAGTATCATCTGCCAAAACTAAAAAAGAAAAGGTAGAGTTACTCCAAGAGTATAATAATAATGGTTTACGTGCAATCTTAATCATCAACTTTGACGAATCCTTAAAGTTTTTACTACCAGAGGGTGAAGTACCTTTTAAACCAAACGATGCTCCCGCAGGGACAGAGCATACTCGTCTAGATCACGAGTATAAGGGTCTCTACAGGTATTTTAAGGGCGGAGACAGCACTCTGAAGGGTATGAGACGTGAACAGTTGTTTGTACAACTCCTAGAGGGTCTACATGAGGATGAGGCAAACCTCCTTGTATCTGCATGTAATAAAGACATACAATCTAAGTATCGTGTAACTAAGGCAGTTGTCGAAGAAGCATTCCCTGCAATCCAATGGGGCAACAGAGGATGATCTGGGAGGGTAATCAGGAAATAGAAGAAGTTGCCGAAAAGTATCAACTTACCTTCTTACATATTGACTGCTCTAAAGACAAGGCAGAGGACAAGAAATTGCCTACAAATGCATGGATTGTCACCTATCTTGAAGATGATGTACCACATTATGATGTCGTAATGGGTGTAAAAATGGACGTATTTAACTGCTACTATGACAAACTCAGAGATGGAAAACGAATCAAAAATATCGGATGGTGTAACGGAGGAATTTCTCCACCCCTCTTCGATAAAAAGTCATATCTCAAAACTAGCGGGTCAGGCACTAAACAAAAAACCTGACGATTTTAAGTTTGAGTCTGATACTACAGACTTAGACGAACTTGCTGACGAAATCTTTGACGCTCTATATGATCACACAAATAAATAGTAATATAGACCTACTCGACTTGTTGAGGATGTATGAACGGACGTCTCTTAGCAACACTATGCGTTCTTTTGCTAGTTACTTTGATGCTAACTTCATCTACCCCAAACGAGCTGATGAGGTTTTGAACGAATGGAGAGGTTTTAAATACCACCATGAAAGACAGAAAAGCAGCAAAAAAATTAATAAAACGAGCGAAGAAACACCCTGATTGGTATACCAAGCAAGAAGCATGGTATGCAAAAATGATTAAAAAACAAGATGAACGTAAAACTAATTACAGTAACACCAAACGCAGAAAAGCAGATGGGTTACGTGGCAAGAGTGAGCAATCCGAACAACCAAGACAACCCAAACGTAAGTGGTTTGCTAGGTTATTGCATAAAGCATCAGCATTGGTCGGTCTTCGAGCAAGCACACATGACTCTGGAGATTGAGACGACTAGAGGTATAGCAGCACAGATATTAAGACACAGATCATTTACATATCAGGAATTTTCACAGAGATATGCTAACACTAACATGTTAGGTAGGATTGAGATACCTGAGTTACGTAGTCAGGACAGTAAAAATAGACAGAACAGTATAGATGACATACCAGAGGCACAGAAAGCGAGGTTACAAGGGCAAATTGAGAGGTATTTCTCTGAGGGCATTGATCTCTACAACGAACTCATACGTGAGGGTGTTGCGAAGGAATGTGCGAGATTTGTTCTCCCGTTAGCGACACCGACCCGTATATACATGACAGGTAGTGTTCGGTCATGGATTCACTATATAGAATTAAGATCCGCACACGGAACGCAAAAAGAACACATGGACATTGCAGAAGAGTGTAGGAAAATTTTTATAGAATGTTTTCCCATCGTATCAACAGCAATGAATTGGAGTGTATAGTATGCCATTGTATCCAGTAAAAAATTACAAAACAGGTGAAGAGAAGGAACTGAACCTTACTATCTCAAAATATGAGGAGTGGAGGGCAGAGAATCCTGATTGGGAAAAGAACTGGCAAGTAGGCACTATGTCTGCTGTCAGGGAAGTTGGTGATTATCAAAACAAACTTCCTCAAGGTTTCAAGGATCGTTTGAACAACGTGAAGAAACACCACCCATACGCTAAATTCGACAAAATCTAGTATGCCTGTAAAAAGCAAAAAGCAACCAACTATGGTTGGACTATCAACCAGACAAATGAGACGCAAACCTATAGGAGCAGACCACTTATTAGACATAAAACCTCTTACACCATCACAAGAGAAGGTGTATGAGGCATGGCAGAATAATAAGCATCTGTTTTTATTCGGTGCAGCAGGAACTGGTAAATCATTCATTACCTTGTATCTGGCACTCAAAAGTATTCTTGATGAGACTACACCATATACTAAACTGTATATCGTGAGGTCATTAGTTCCAACAAGAGAGATTGGTTTTTTACCTGGCGACCATGAAGACAAGGCAAACTTGTATCAGATACCATACAAGAACATGGTAAGATACATGTTTGAAATGCCTGATGATGCATCATTCGAGATGCTCTATGGCAATCTCAAGGCACAGGATACTATATCATTTTGGTCAACATCATTCATTCGTGGAACAACTATAGATAATGCTATAATATTAGTAGATGAATCTGAAAACTTGAATTTTCACGAGTTAGATAGTATTATAACTAGATTAGGTGTGAACAGTAAGATTATCTTTGCGGGTGATGCTGCACAGAGTGATCTTGTTAAGACACACGAAAAAACTGGTATTATGGACTTTAAACGTATCATTGATGATATGGATGAGTTTGAGAGTATTGAGTTTGGTATAGACGATATCGTGAGATCTGGTCTAGTGAAATCTTATCTTATTAGTAAACTAAATCTTGGCATTTAAGCACTTAAATATACATTCGTTTCCAAATCTAAAGGCAACAACTACAAAGGAGGGTAGAAGGTATCTCGTTGAAGGTTCCTACTACCCTTCTGTTACTACTGTCATAGGACATTCTAAGAAGAAGTCTATCATGGAGTGGCGACATAAGGTTGGTGAAGAGGAAGCAAATAAAATATCTAAACGTGCATCTACACGTGGTAATAAATGCCACAAGTTATGTGAATTATATCTTAGTAATGAGTCAATCAGTAAGTATGCTGATGATCCACTATCCATGGGGTTATTCTACCAGATCAAACCCTACCTAGATAGTATTGATAACATTCATGCCCTAGAAGCACCATTGTCTTCTAGTTTATTAAAAATGGCAGGAAGAGTCGATTGTATTGCAGAATACAAGGGTGAACTAGCAATTATAGATTTTAAAACCTCAAGTAAGTACAAACGTGAAGAGTGGATACATGACTACTTTGCACAGGAGACAGCATATGCTATAATGTTTCAAGAGTTAACAGGATTAATACCCAAGAAACTCGTGACCATTATCGCCTGTGAGACAGGTGAACCACAGGTATTTGAAATTTATGACAAGTTTAAGTTTGCTAGAAAACTCAAAGAGTACATCGACGCCTACAGGAGTGCTTATGGCAACTGGTAAAGTTGACGACATCTTTGAAAAGAATTTTATGACTGCAGCGAAGTTTTCGGTGGAGATAGAGAAGATTGTCAAGGACTCTGATCTAAATTACATCGAAGCAATCGTACAGTTTTGTGAAGACAAAAATATAGAAATGGATGGTATCAGTAAGTTGATATCAAAACCATTAAAAGAGAAATTAAAGTTTGACGCACAGCGTTTAAACTACATGAAGAGAACATCTAAAGCAATATTAAAGTTATGAGTGGAATAGAGGTGTACAGAATGTACCTCTCTCTGAAACTTCATTTCACTACAGACTCATACGACTATCTTAAGTATGGTAACGCTGCAAAAGCATCGCAGGGTTCGTTCGATAGTCGCAGAGATAAATTCTTTTTTGTGAAACTTGCAAGAACTTTCAAAGAGGACGAGTTACGCGAATTTTTTGTTGCCAATATGATAGTAGAGGATAAAGTATATCCTGCTACGTTAGTAAGAGAGGGTGCGAACAATTACAAGGAATATCTCAAGAGAAAACAATCACTATCATACAGATTTAAAGAGGACGTGATGACCCTACATGACATGTCACAGAAGTTTGATAATTTGTTTATAATAGATGGAGTCCACCCACCGTTGCTAAAAGCACACTTAGGTGGTAAAATAACTTTAGAAACTTTGGCAATCTTTAATAAGATCTTCCAGTTTGTTGGAAACTTTGATAAGATTATCAAAGAGGACATAGTATGGAAACCTCTCAGAAACAGGGTGGTGAAATACGAACCCTTTATCCACATAGATAAAGGTAAATATAAGAGTATCATCAAACAACAATACCTATGAATTTCTTTCAGTCGGAGGTAGTGCAAAAAGAATTGCACGATATGCAAGAGTTATACATGGACATCAACCGCATGGGTCTGATGTTAAATGTAGAACAAAAAAGAGATCAACTTACTAAAATGCTTCGCTTGATTGAACTTCAGCAGACAATGTACATGCGTGTTATTTTATCTGAGGATCCTGATGCAAAACAACTTGTAGATCAAGTAAAAAATGCTGCACAAATGTTAGGTATGCCTCCAAATGAGATAGGACCTCAGTTTTATGAGAAATTAAAAGAAAACGTATATAACATGATAGATTCCCTACCCCAAGATTAATTATGACCGCACTTATTATTATTGTAATACTCATTGCTGCAGCAGGAGCACTAATTAAATACTATGATCCACATAGTTAAATTATTCCCAATATTCGTCTAATACATCTAGAACGTTGTTCAATGCCATCTGTGCTGCAGCACGCTGTTCATCATCCCAGTAAGGATACCATATGTGTTCATGGATGCCTTGCTTGATTTTCATGACTCGTGCCATCATCGCTACTTTATTCACTCGTCCGTTCATCGGTGTATAACTTTATACTAATTATGTTGAGTTCGTTACAATATTGTAGTCAAAGTTAAGATTTGTGTGCTATAATGTGTGCATCTACTAAAATACTATTGAAGCTTACACAGGAAATGATCGACGAGATCCAAAGACTCATGGAACATACCAAGAAAGATGGTAGTATGAATTGGGTTGATGGTGAGGACATAGAAATCAATCTTGCAGGAACATTCGCTGCAGATAGATTTATTGTTATCAAAAATGCTTCCAAGAAACCTTGGGAACCATCAATCAATAGTACACATCATCCAGACCATGATCCTAAAGTCACGGAAGATTTCTATAAGCAATGGCCTCACCTAAAAAAATGAAAGAGTTTGACTATGACCTCGATTATCGAAGCATTGACTTTTCACTTGAAGAGAACCGCAAACTTTATCGTATTGGAAGGGGAGAACAAGGAGTGTTATTGGTTCGCCCTTATACTCACGATATATGCCCTTATTGGGTATTCAGAACCCCAGAACTTGCAGTAAAATCTTCAAACTATATCTATGATATGTTTTGCGACTATAAAGAGAAGCAAGATTTTATAGGCATGGATATGGCAAGAAAGTTTCTTGAGATGGGTTTTACTCGTGCAAGACGTTATGCTAATCATCGTGACGGTAATAAGTATGATGCAGAGGGTAATGTCAAACCACAAGAACCAGATCATGCAACCTGTGACAAAGCACAATCTGCCAAAATCTTTAAGAAAGTTAGAGACAAGGCAGCATACGATCCAACATACCAAAAGATGAGAAAACTATGGAGATCTCAAGAATGATTTTTGCAGCATGCCCACCAATATACCATTTGCCTGGCACATGGGATGATCCAGAAAAAATTGCTAAGTGTATGGATACACTTATACCGCATGCTAACTTAGGACAAGGTGCAGCATTTGCTGTATTTCTTGGTTTAATTGTCCTTGCGTTGATAGCGTATGGTATCTACATGACTTTTGGCAAAGGTGGAAAAGGACTGAAGGACGAGATAAGAGAACATGCTAGAATGCATGAGTTAGGAATAGCACATGGACATGAAGGCAGACATCCTGTAATGACTCGAAGAGCACAGGAGCAAGATTACCCACAACATCATCATGAATAACCTTGGACTAGAGATCATATTTTGGACAGTACTATCTTTGTATGTGCTGTCTAAAATAGGAGTGTTTAAGAAATAATTAAGACGTTTGCGGTTTGTATTGTTTTTTGCTATAATATGAATATAAACGCATCAACATTATGACTGTACTAACTGAAAATTATCAAAAACTAACAACTGATGTTAGTAGAATTGCGGATTCACTAGAGCGTATCGCTACTATCCTAGAGTCAAACGTTCACATACAGGTTGACCATGCACATATAGATAGTGGTGATATAAACACACACGCTAAAACTTGGTAATGAATCTGTGGAAAAATTATAAAAAGATATTGCACGAAACAATATCTTTACATAATGGTGTAGATAGTGTATGGGCAGAATGGGAAGGTAGAAAAGATACCATGCTCACTGCAAAGACATACACAAATAAATATTTAATAAAGGCGAGGGAGGTAGAGATCTGGAATGAAAACTCTTGCATATACAACAACATCCTCTATCCTAAGACAGGTGGAGATTTATGCGTCCAATGTGGTTGGGGTAGTAATCTTCCCTGTTTTGGTATGGATCTTATGGGATTTAATGAGAATCGGGTCATCATAGTATTCGATTTTCAGCATCCTACAGAACACTTTAAATTTGAGGTTGCGGGTCTACCAAAACCTACAGAGGACTACAGATTCTTTGAGAAAGGTAATCATTTCTCAGAAAATATTTTCGTGCGTAAATGTAAAATGGACGAGGTAGATCAATACCTTGATATGTTTACAGAATATTTGACAGTCTATATGAACATGCTAGACAAAGCGAAACCTGATGGTACAGATACATCAGTGTTTGCTGACTTTGATGCGTATATGACACGTCTAGACCCTGTTGGAGGGTATTTGAAGGGTATATTTGGTGAGGATAAAGCAGAGGAACTTGTCAAAGAGTTCCTTTTCTGCTATAATAAATAGTACACTGCTAACGCAGTAATACACACAATACAAAAATACGAGGAATACGAGTATGTCATTTGCTTCACTTAAGAAGTCTAACTTTCAAGACTTACTTTCTAAAGCAGAAAATCTCAACAAGTCAGAGACCAAGGCAGGTCCTGATGAGCGTCTCTGGAAACCAGAGGTGGACAAAGCAGGAAATGGTTACGCTGTAATCAGATTTCTCCCTGCACCCGATGGTGAAGACCTACCATGGGCACAAGTATGGAGTCATGCCTTCCAAGGACCTGGTGGTTGGTATATTGAGAACTCCTTGACAACTTTAGGCAAGAAAGACCCTGTATCCGATCTCAACAGAGAACTATGGAACGCAGGAGCAGAGGGATCTCCACAAAGAGATCAGGCACGTAAGCAAAAGCGTAAGTTAAACTATTACAGCAACATCTACGTTGTGAAAGATAGTGCGAATCCTTCTAACGAAGGTAAGGTATTCTTATACAGATTTGGTAAGAAGATCTTTGACAAGATTATGGAATCAATGCAACCCGCATTTGAGGATGAGACACCAGTAAACCCATTCGATTTCTGGAAGGGTGCTGACTTCAAACTCAAGATTACAAGAGTTGCAGGATTTTGGAACTACGACAAGTCCGAGTTTGCTGAGACATCTACATTAGGTGATTTCAACGACAAGGAGTTGGAAGCAATCTGGAAAGAGGAGCATAGTCTAGCAGCATTTACTGCTGATGATCAGTTCAAGTCTTACGATGAACTTAAGCAACGTCTTGAGTCTACATTGAAAGGTAACTATAACAAACCAGTCGATGCTGAAACAGCATATGAAGAGGTTGAATCAACACCAAGTCCTGTTGGAATAGGAACACCTTCATCTGTTGAAACGAGCACTGAAGATGATACACTATCATACTTCGCTCAACTCGCACAAGATGACTAAATAATTTTGTTCGAGATGGATCAAGCACCCTTCGGGGTGCTTTTTTTATGCCATGCTTATATCTGACGCTGATGCACCCACTTGGGTTATCTTTCCTTTGTTTAATATCTGATTATATGTTGCAACAAAATCTTCAATCAATTGTGGTTTTATAATTTGTATCTCTTGTTTCTTAGCATTCTCTGCAAACTCAAACGCTGCATTAGTTACTGACACAACTGGATTAGCAGTAACAGTTGTAGATCCATTGAAGTATGCTACTTGGAAATTAGATGGTACAACTTTTCCTGCAGGAACAATTATATTGTTATTGTCATCCTTAACCTCTGTGGTTACATGGTGTTTTGTTGCTTGTGGGTTGTCATATTTTTGATCTATAAAATCCTGTAATTGTGTAACAGATCTAGGCCATTGTGTATAGTAATCTGTTATGTCGTTTGCAATCAGTACAGTCCAATTGTAGAATGGATTTCTATAGAACTCAACTGCAATATCCTCTGGTTTTTCACCATCGTCAACAACATGTTCTTTAAAGATAGTTACTTGTGCCTTAAACTCTGTCAATATCTGTGCACGTCGCCAAATGTTTTTGACAGATAGAAAATCTGGATCAAGTGGTGACGATGAGAAATTGTAAAATAGATCTGGTAATTTATCTAACATTAGAATGAAACGTCTCCTGTATTGTCTAAACTTGCATCTTTTGTAAAACTACCTTTAGAAAGAGTTGGTAGTAGTCCACTCTTACGCTTGGTAGAGAATGATGCACCCTCCATGTCCACACGTGTAAGTTTTGTTGTCTCCATAAACATCAACTCCATAGTTACCACAGGAATAGTTCCATCAAACACTGTCTGTAATTGACCAAATGGTGTAGTGTTTATTGACAACCCTGTCAACGCACATAGTTTTGTCTTTGGCATCATAGGATGTTGTATCGGATCTCCTACTGGTTTACCTTTCTCATCACACTGCACAAATTTTGGAGTTAGTATGAATACATCTGGGAATGTAAGCATGACTGCACTACCTCTGCCTGATTTTGAGTCAGGGTGCATGCCACGTTTGAACCATTCTATGATTGTTATTATCTTATTACTCTCTTGTTTATTTCTTGCTGCTAACTCAAACCTAAAAGTAAATTGTCTACCCTGCATTCTTTGGAAGAACTGTATCGAGTTTTCATTAGGTGCTAGTCCTGCTAATCCTGCAACGTTCTTTGGATTCAACTCACTGTTCATCTTAAATGGATCGGCAGCTTTCTTCATACCACCGACAGCACCGTCAATAATTTTTTCTACGTTATCATTTCTCTTGTTTTTATTATTTGCATTGTCATCTTTTCCAGTAAGACTGTTGACTATTGCTTGAGCACTTCCTCCGATGATACCACCCGCACCAACAATTGCCCCAAATCTTCCTGCATCGTCTGCTGCTAACGCTAATGTTCCTAGTTTGAATTCGTTATTCCAATCTGCACCATACTTATACTGAAACTCATTAGGTAGAGGTAACATGCACTTTGATGACATTAGACCCTTATTTTTCCTATTGATCTTTGCTTGTTTTTCTTTTAGCAATGATCCTATAGTCACTTCCTTACCGTTAACAATTACTAACTCATTAGCATTCTCTTCAGATAGTTCTATATTTCTTCTTTGACCAAAAAAGTTTTTCTTTGCTGACTTGAATGATTGATTGCCAAGATTCTCCTCTCCTGCACCATACGTATTCGCAACAGTATTTACTGCACCATCTACCAATCCACCTATTGCACTATTCTCTAAAGATGCAAGAGCATCATTCTGTGACTGAGCAACTTTCTTTTGTGCTTCGTCATAACTATACTTCTCTATCTGTAAGAAAGAGGCAAAAGGTATACCAGAGAGATTGCTAGGGTATTCAATTACGGTTTGTTCAGTTGGATCAGACATTATCTGTTACGATGAAATTTTTCTAGTGGTAATGTGCTTAGTAATTGCACTTCTTCTTCCTTTATCTCAAAAAAGATGCGATCTGCTCTTTTAGGTATGTAGTAACGTAGAGTAGATTTAGGAAACCTTTTATTATTTAGTGCCTTTAATCGTGAGTTTGTACCACGTATATAATGTACGTTAGCACCGAGTAAGTTTTCCTTCTTATACTCCATGGCATATACGAGTGGATATTCATCCCATCTTTTTAACTGGTCTCTGAACTTAGGATCATACTCGAACGTATAAAATTTGTCAGGTTCTGGAGTCTCCGTTGCATCATCTAATAATATATTGAACACCTCTTCTCTCAGGTTTGAGTTAGATATCTTGTTACCCTTTAATTTCTCTATTAGTTCGTCAAACCTTGAGTTCTTTTTCGGTGACGAGTTTGAACTCCCAGAGTCTGTCTCTGCAGTATTCGTTTGCTGCATCCCATTTTGCTGTGTTGGTGGCATAGGTCATGACCTCCTTAATATATGTTTTTGTTTTTCTCTTTTGAGGTTTAGGACCTTCGACCTCCCTTTTAGGTTTTACCTCAATAAGATATGCTTTTATCTTTCCATCCTTTTCTCTTACTCTCATCCAGAAATCTGGAAAGTAACGACGCCACTTCTTTGTAACTGGATCTTTATATGGTATAGCAAGTTCTTCTGACCACCACTCCAATATATTTGGGTTGTGATCACACCATTTCATAAACTTTCTTTCCCACAAGGAACGGTATACAACACCAGTAGGGTCACCTTTATACTTCCTATAATTGATAACTCGATACTTTCCCTTGTAAGTCACTATAAATACATATATCAAACCATAACGGTATTTATGGCACAGGCAAGAGGACTAGAGAATTTTATGAGAGCCGTGGGCAACTCAGGTGGTGTCTCTGCGTCCAATTTATATCAATTCTCAATACAACCAAGTGATAAGTTAATAAAATTTTTCAGTGATAACGTAGATCAAGAGTTTTTGGAAATGGTTGACAACGTTGGAGAGATGAATCTACAGTTGCTATGTAATGAAATACAGTTGCCAGGCGTGACATACTCAGCATTTGATATAAAGTCAGTTCATAAAGGCATCACACAAAAGATGGCAACTGCCAAAGTATACAATGAGTTAGACGTAAGTTTCTTTCTAGATGGGACATCAATGCCACTCAGATTTTTTAGAGCATGGCAAGACTTTACATCAAACACTGTTGCATCTGCACCTGAGAATTTCTATGATGACAAAGAATATAAGAGATCATCTGCATTTAATTACTATGATGACTATGCATGTGACATGTTCATAAACAAACTAGAAAAATATGATGGCAAGATAGCAGGTGTGAAAGATGATAACGGTAACCCAAAGAAAGATACGTATGCTAACCCATGGAACGTTAGACTAGTAAAGGCATATCCATATACAGTTGCATCAATTCCATACTCCAGTGCTGCAGCACAACTTGTTAAGGTAACCGTAGGATTCTACTACGAATATAGTCATTTAATCATTTAGTGACCCCCTATATAATATACTGAACTTATAAATTATGCCATTACCTGATATTGCGACGCCAACTTATTCGTTGACGGTGCCTTCTACCAAGAAAAAGGTAAAATACAGACCTTTTCTTGTTAAGGAACAAAAAGTTCTGATAGTAGCATTAGAAAACGACGATCAAGAACAAATATTAGACGCTATTACATCAACCATACAAAGTTGTCTGCACACTAAGATCAATGTGGCAGACTTAGCATTGTTTGACATCGAGTATTTGTTTCTACAGATACGTGCTAGATCTATTAGTGAGCAACTAGAGGTCAAGGTCACGTGTGAAGATGATGGCGAAACAACTGTTGATGTGTCGTTCTTGGTAAATGATGTCAAAGTTAATTTTCCTAAAGGACATACTAATGTAATAAAATTAAATGATGATATAACTGTAGAGATGAAGTATCCAGACTTGGAATACTTTGCTAAAGTTAACTTTATGAATGAGGAACCAGATCCATACGAGTTAGTTGCAAAGTGCATCAAGCGAGTATATGTCGGTGAGCAAGATTACAGTGATTTTACTCTTGAGGAATCAAAAGGATGGGTCGAGTCATTGACCAGTTCTCAGTTTGATGCTATACAACAGTTTTTTGAGACTATGCCTACACTTAGACATGTGTTGAAGGTTAAGAATCCAAAGACAAAGGTTGTTAACGAGGTTGTGTTAGAAGGTTTATCTGATTTTTTCGTATAGCCCTCTTCCACGAGGGCATCATGGTCTTTTATCAAACTAATTTTTCTCTTGTTCAACACCATAAATATAGCTTGACAGATATTGAGAATATGATCCCGTGGGAACGGGAAGTATATGTGAACATGTTAGCATCTCACCTACAAAAGGAAAGAGACCGTATCGCTGAAGAAAATCGCAGATGAGCAAAAAAGGTACAGCAGTCACTAATTATCTAAAGAACACAATGAAGTCACTCTTTGTAGGAGTGGCAGAAGGTACGTTGGGTTCTGGTGCTGTGGTTCCTGCTATTGCACCAATTCCTATCAGAGAAGTCAATCAATCTTATGGATCTACGGAACCAATAGAGAAGAAAAAAGATGAAGAGAAGTCACTACAAGAAATAACAACAGAAAGAATACAGGAAGTTGCAAAGGGTAAGAGTTTACCATACGTAGATAAGAAAGTAAAGGTAGCACTTGAGAAAGGTGGCATCGTCAAGAGAGAGATGGATGCTAAGGTTGCTGAGAAAGAACCAGAAGCAACTATCCCACTGTCAAAGTATGGTAAGTCGATAGAATCAATATACAGAGAGGGTGCATCATTACTCATAAGTTCATCAATTGGTTTCTTACAAACACTACCCGCTTCACCCGCAAAGGGAAGTGTACTGAATGAAGCACAGAGATTGAAGGCAGTATTTGGTATATCAGATAGCACAAAAGTATCGAACAAGATAGGATTAAAACAAAAACTAGAGTGGTGGGGTGGTCTAGGTGCCAAGTCAACCACTGGCGGTAAGATGACTGCAGATGGTCAGAAAAAGGAAGATAAGAAATCCTCTGGCGGTGGTGGTAAAGGTCTTAACTTAGGTAAGATAAAGAATACCTTTAATAAGATACGTAAGAGTAAATTTGGTAAGAAGGCAGGAAAGTTTCTTAAGAAGACAAGAGCAGGGAAAGCATTTAGAAAATTAAATATAATTGGTAAGAAGGCAGGAAAAGGATTTAGTAAAGTTGCCAAGCAAGGAAAAGGATTACTCAAGGGTGCTAGTAAGGCAGGAAAGTCACTACTAAAGAAAGGTGCAAAGAAAATTGGTGCAAAGGTAGGAGCAAAAGCATTAGCAAAAGTTGGTGGTAAAGCACTAGGTAAGGGATTACTTAAGAAGATACCGTTTGTTGGACTGGGTGCAGGATTGTTGTTTGCAGGACAACGATTGATGGCAGGAGATATGAAAGGTGCATTGCTTGAGGCAGCGTCTGGTATTGCGGGTACGATACCTGGCGTCGGAACTGCTATATCTGTAGGTCTAGATGCTACACTTGCTGCTAAAGATATGGGTCTGTTACCTGATCAGAAGAAGGCAGAGGAACAGGCATCAGGAATGACATCACCAGATCCATCTGTAGATAGTCTTGGTAAACCTATCATACTTAACCCATCGACCATGAAAGCATGGAAGAAGGCAGTAAACGCTGCAGCGAAAGATGGTGTCAATCTACCTAACAGTGTTACATCATCATACAGAAGTCCAGAACAGCAAGCAGCATTAGTCAGTGCAGCACAGGCAGGAGATCCAAACGCCATAAGTCCTGCACAACCTGGCAACTCACCACATGGACAAGGTTGGGCAGTTGACATACAGTTTGGTAGTAAGGCAAGCGAATGGATGCGAGAGAAGGGTAAGAAATATGGTTTCCAATGGCAAGGTGAAGAAGATCCAGTCCACTTTGACTTTATAAATGGTGAAGAGAATGACAAGTGGTTAAAACCTGGCAAAAATAAATGGTTGCCTAACGTTGATCCCGTTGAGACAAAAACAAACTCATCAGGTAACATCAAGACTGCATCTGGTACAGGTGGTGCAGTATCAGCACCATCATCATCAGGAGCAAAGGATACACTCAACGAGGAACCAGTGACACAAGGTGGTGGCGAGATTGGTGCAACGGGTGTTGCTTCTCCTACTGTTGTTCCTCTTGGTGGTAAGACAAAAATTGTCAGAGTTCCCATGCCAATGGGCGACACTAAAGACAGAGGTGCATGGTTCAAAGGACAGAATCCAGTCATAGATCCTATGGGTAAAGGTGTGATGGAGGTAGTAGCATGAAGTTGCCAGGCGATTCTGACAACATGGATAAGGGCGTATCACATGAGATGATGCAGAGATCTCTGCAGTCCCAACGTCGTGTAGTACAAAGAGTCAATCTATTAGAAGATAAAGTAGAAGCATTAGAGAACGTCGAGATAGAAGAGGGCGTGGATCTTGGTGAGTTAGCAGATGGTGCCAAGAAGATAGCAGGAAAGATAAAAGACAAAGCAAAAGAGATAGCACCAAAGGTAGGTGACAAGGCAAAGAAAGTTGGATCAAAAGTAAAAGATAAGGTAAGTAAAAAGTTAGGTGATGTAGGTGATGCAGCAAAAAATAAGGTGCGTGATGTTAGTGCTGCTGCCAAGAAGAAACTTACAGATGTTGGTCAAGGTTTAAAAGGTTTTGTAGGAGATAAGATTGCAGCTGCTAAAGCAATAGGAAAGAAACCTACTGTTGGTAAAGGTGCAAAGACAGCACCTAGTCAAGAGAAAGTTGCACCTAAAGCACAACCACAACAAGATCTTGTACCAGATTCAGTGGCAGCGTTTAGTAAGAGAGCTGATGGTAGCACAATATATGATAAGAATGAGAGAATTAGAGAATTTCTTAAGAGTCAGGGTAAACCTATCCCTGAGAAATACCAATTAAAAGAAGCGGGTGAAGTAGAGGGAACTGAGAGTTTAGAAGACGCAGGACTTGGTGAGAATGACAAGAAGAAAAACGTAGATAAGAAAATAGAGAAAGATTTTGAGGTCGATCCTAAGATGAAGAAAGCATTTAGTGAGGCATTGGCATTGCCCGCTAAGTCTGCTGCTGTTGCGTTGATTGATTTATTAGAGAAGATCCCTGCACCAAGTAAGGAAGCATCTAAGATCCTCAATAGAAATATGACAAAGATAACCAATGCATTCAAGTTAGGTGCTGCTAGTGCTGAGGTTGCTAATGATGAAGAGGACAACGATGAGGATGATGAGGAGTTTGAAAGACCCAGTTTGCTAGGTGCACTTGTCAACAAGGCAATGGGATTCTTTGGCAATAAGAAAGAAGAAGGTGGAGGTGATAGTGGATCAGGTGACAGTGCAGGACAGATAAGTGGATCTAGTCCACAACAAAAATTATTATCACCACAAATGGGTGACCCTACCACAGGTAAGAGAGCACCATACACAGGAACTGCTGATGGTATAGGTCTTGGTGATGGTTCTGGTAGAGCTATGCAACCTATTAAGAAACGTAAGGGTCTTGCTAAAAAATTATTTGGCATGACACCGATGGGTATGGCATTTAATGCAGCATCTGCAGGAGTCAAAGGTCTAAAATCACTCACTCAAACCAAAGCATTCAATAATATTACAAACATAGGTAAGAAAGCATTTAATATGACACCCATGGGCATGGGTTTAAATCTTGGAAAGAAAGTATTTGGTGGTGTAAAAAATATATTTGCACCAAAGGGTGAACAGACAGTTAATCTAACAGAACTAACTGATAAAACTATACAGGAAAACAGAGAGGCAGCGGATTCAAAGACAGAGAAAGCAATCGCAGTCGCAGAGGGAACTGGTGGTATAGGTGGTTTAACAGATGAACCTACTCAACCAGCTCAAGAGGGTAGTGAACTTGCTCGACCTAATATAATTGAGTCTCCATTCATTAATGTATATAATACAACGTCGCAATTCTAATGTCAGTTAACACACAGTCAAACTTTAATATCATACGTTTTCAGATAATGGATTTTCCTCCCATTGGTGTTAATCAGGTGTTGTTCTGCAGATATACTGAGGACATACAATCTGCTACCATGCTCATGGAAATACAGGTGACTGATAGTGAGACAGGTTTTCTATCTGAGTTAACAGGTATGGAGAACGTGTTTATACAAATTGCAGACAGTAAGTTTGAGACAGAGATTGGTGGTGAGTTTGTCATATATGATATACAGGACAGAAGGAATATAGGTGGTAAATCATCTGCAGTCTTGATGATGTGTAAAATAGATTTCTTGAACAATGCGGGTAATAAAATATCACGTAGATTTGGTAAAGGTCAAGGTAGTAAGATAGATAGGATCGTCAAGAAAGAAATCTTAGGAGATTTGATAGGTGTGCAAGATAAAAGAATGACAAACTTTGAGGAGTGTGTCAATAACTTTTCTTTCGTATCACCATACTGGAATCCATTTACTGTGATTAGATGGTTGGCAGCAAAGGCAATACCAGCTAAGAAGGGTAGTGGTAGAAATGCATCAGCAGGGTATGCTTTTTACGAGACAAGATCAGGATATAATTTTGTGTCGTATGATTCATTTGCTGAGAAGGAACCAGTCACACGTATGGTTGTAGGTCATGATCCAGAAGAACTAGAGGATGAAGAGGATAAGAGTATTACACCATTGGATAAGATTACGATAGAATCCTCTGTTGATTTATTCAAAGGTTTAAATTATGGATCGTACTCTAGTAACGTGATGACATTAGATCTCAAGGACATGAGATACAAAGAATATCCATTTAGCATCAATAAATATTACAGAGATGTCAGTGTAATGAACTCTAGGAAAACTCCAGAGTTTTACAAAGGATTTGACAATCAAAGAACATATACTAGGATTATGTCAAAGATATCTGACTCTGCACTGTTTACAGAGGGCACATACACACAGGGATTCACAAAACAACTTTCACAATCATCGTTACGGGAAAAATTATTTTACAGTAAAAAAGTCATAGTAGAATTAGTATCAGATTTCTCATTAGAAATAGGAGAGGTGGTTCAACTAGACATTTACAAGGGTACGAGTGATAGAGAGCAGGATTTTGCAAACTCTGGTAAATATGTTATTGGTAAGGTGGAGAGAACATTCAAATCTAGTGAAGATAAGATGACATCTAGATTGACTTTATTTACAGACTCAGATGGTGAAGAATCATGATCAATGAATCATTTGCTAATTTTATAGGAAAAGATGGGTTCAACTGGTGGATTGGACAGGTAGAGAATGATGGTTACGGGTTTTGGAACGCAGTCAACGGGTCATTTGATTTTACTGATTGGGATTGGACTAACAAGGTAAAAGTTAGAATCGTAGGTTATCACAATCCTAATAGAAAAGAATTACCAACATCTGACTTACCATGGGCACAGATCCTGATGCCACCAACATACGCACAGAGATCTGGTATTGGTGCTAATCATCAGTTATCAGTCAACTCTTGGGTTGTTGGATTTTTCATGGATGGTGCATCTGCACAAATTCCTATTGTTATGGGAACTATTGGTGATGAGAATCCAAGAAGCAGTTATGGTGTCAAAGGTGGTAAAGAGGAAGGATTTGCACAGTTAGTAAGTCCTAATTATAATTTTCGTGATCATGGCGAGAAAGGCACAACACCTCCTAACACAGGTAGCACAGTCGAGACTAACGAGGAAACTGGTGTAGATCAAGCACCTACAAACAATGATGGTCATACGCACAACTCTACAGATAGTAAAAACGAACGAGGACCTGCAGAACTAGAGAGTGAGAAACAGAAACTATCAAAAGAAAAACAGGAAGTTACTGTACATGTAGGTAATGGTAAGTGTGGTAGTGAGACTGCTGCAAAGTTAGAAGCACCCATGGCAGAGTTTATGAAGTTTGCTCGTGGTATAGAAAAGAATGAAATAGATCAGTTTATAAACAAGGCAAATGGTGCGGTTGTAGATTTAGATTATGAGATAAATCTAGTCCAACAACGCATACAAAAGAAACTTACTGGACTAACTGCTAACATCAAGGGCGTAGTCATGGAGGAGACTAACAAACTTGTAAAAGAGGGTCTTGAAGAGTTAAGTATTCCAGATCCAGAATTAGATGTTGCAGTTAGAGATCAACTCAAAAATGTTGGTGATCTAGTATCATGTTTGTTTAAACAGTTGATAGATGAACTTGGTGACTTTATCAAAGGAATGCTTGAGGATCTAGTAGAGAATGTCCTTGACACTGCATTATGTCTAGTACAAAATATTCTTGGTGACATCATGAAAGAATTGATGGACAAGATTACGGGTGCATTGGATGTATTGAAAGGTGTAACGGGTGCAATCAAAGGATCTGCAGATAAAATCCAAAACTTAACAAACAAGGTCGGTGACTTCTTAGATCTATTTTGTGATGGTCAACTATCATGTGCGATTGGTGCATCAGTATTTGAGACAGGCATTGGTGCTAAACCAAAAGGATTAGAAAAGGCAGCAAAAGAGATATCACAATATAAAGTAAAACCACCTAACTTTGTATCAGTGGTTGGTAAGGGTGTACCTAAGAATGGTTTTGTCCCAACAATAGATCGTAATGGAATCAAGAAAGTATTTGACACTACGAGTGGTGCACTGGTTGATCTAAACAGTCCTGCAGGAATTGCTACAGGTTTGACAGATAAGGCATTTGACACACGAGGACCTCTAGAGAAGTTTGAGGGTATCAATTTCTATGATTCACAGGGCAAAGTAGCAAGTCAAGCGGTGCAGTGTTCTAATTCTAACTTGAATAGAAAACCATGTTTCCCAGAAATGGTATGGGATAACTTGCAATCCACAAGTCCAGTAAAAGCATTACCTATTGTAGATGACATAGGACAGATCCTTGGCGTATTGATGCAGAAGAAAGGTAAAAATGTTAATCTTGAAGCATCAGTCAAAGCACAATTTACATGTAATGATCCAGAGGGTAGTGGTGCAGTATTTAAACCAAATATTGTAAATGGTAAGGTAGACTCAGTAGAAGTTATAAAACCTGGCATAGGTTATGGTTTTGATCCTGCAAGCACATTCTGTCCTAATGAACAGTATGGCGTGTTGGTTGATAAGGTAGGACTACAACAACACATGAATGATGGTGAGTTTATAGAGCAAGTAGTAGAGGGAAGTCCTGACGTATTACAAGTTGTAGATACAGATTATGACGAGACTCATATACTAATAGCAACAATAGATACGTCATTTAATCCACAATTAGAGGTAGGGTTACAGTTAAGAACTAAATCTGGACACGAGTTCGTATTAAATTTTGACAGGAAATTCCCAACTCTAGTAATACCACAAGGAGCAACAGCAATCTATGCTAAGTGTGGTGATGTTATTCCTAAAATTGACAACATCAGTATAAGGAACGTTGGTAGAAATTATGTTAACCCAGTTATCACTATTGGAACTGGCACAAAGAAACAAGAGATAGGAACGTTTACAAAAGATTCTCAGGGTAGGTTGATAGAACCAAAGATAACAAAGTTTGTATTAGGATTCGTCAAACCTGTCGTAGAGGATAAGGGCACAGATAGTGTAGAGGGCATTGGAACTGGTGCAGAAGTCAGTGTGGTCTATGAGTTTACAAGTCCAAGAGAACTCAAGGAAAATAATGTGTTACCATTGACACAATATATTGACTGTGTGGGTCATCCTATGATAAAATCAGCAAAAGAGGATGAAGAAGTATCACTTGTAGATAGTGCGATTAATGTTGTAGATAGTCAGATAGATGAAGGCGAAGCAACTAATACTTTCATGGACACAGTATCAACTCCTACTGTCGCAGATCCAGTATCTACACCTGTAACTCCATCCACGCCATCCGCCCCATCTGCTCCCAGTGCACCTTCTACTCCATCGACTCCCTCAGCACCAAGTGCTCCAAGTGCTCCATCTGCTCCAAGTGCACCAAGTGCTCCTAGTTCACCAAGTTCACCGTACGGAGGTGGATACTAATGGCGATTAATTTATTTGCAGGAGGATCTAATCTAGCAAACCTTTTAGCAAAGGTAAAGATAAGATACCCTAGAAACTATGTTCAATCAACATCTGCAGGGCATATGTTTGAGATGAACAATACGAAGGAAGGTGAATACATACGTTTACTCAATGCTAATGGTAATTTTCTCAATCTGGACGAGAAAAATAATAATTCTCTAGTTTCGTATAATGATACATATATTCTATCAGACCACAATCTTGTCATAAGAATCGGCAAGGATGTGAAGAATGACAGAA
>Ga0209433_10000117_pt1 | contig 23380 bp, 22 predicted proteins | sample METZYME_5_50m_FD_187552 | JGI IMG/M metagenome (GOLD analysis project Ga0209433, IMG submission 187552) | Marine microbial communities from oxygen minimum zone in mesopelagic equatorial Pacific - METZYME_5_50m (SPAdes) (version 2) | ecosystem: Environmental > Aquatic > Marine > Oceanic | place...
CCTTCAAGCTTACCTTTACCAATAATAATTGCTTCCTCTTCTCCAGTTCTCTTGACTGCTTCTTTAATACGCTGACTATATGACTTTGTATCTTTAAACTTTAAAATATCTTTAGTAGTAATTTTGGTCGCGAGCTCATGAAAACTTCCGCCATCAAAAAAAATAGACAATCTTGTGCGAGCCCCAATACGAAGGTGGTGATCACACTTTGGACATACATAAAGCGATTTTTCTAATTCAGGCTGATATAAGATTGCCTCACATGCAGGACAATTATTCCAAAGTCCATCAGGTATTTTGCTTTTTGATAAGCCTGAGTCACGTTTTAATCCAATGGATGGGATTAATCTTGTAAGCCAATTCATGAACTTATTGCTTTAGAAATGTCATTCAAATAATTATATATTTTTTTATATTCTTTTTGGCTAGATTGATTATGTATCATCTCCACTAAACTTGATCCAATAACAACTCCATCTGATATTTTGCTTAAATTTGATGCATCATCGGGTGTTTTAATTCCAAAACCTGCAAAAACCGGGAGAGAAGTTTGCGATCTAATATAATTAATATTGCTTTCTGCCTCTTTGATATTTAGATGAGATGAGCCTGTGACGCCCCTAAGAGTAACGTAATATATAAAACCTGAGCTGTTGTTACATATTTTGGAGATTCTATCTTTTGAAGTTGTGGGAGCTATTAAGGAGATAGATGCAAGATTTGTATTTTTAATGCCAATGTCTTTGAGATTGCTTTCGCCTGGGATATCTACAATTAAAACTGCATCGCATCCATAAGCATGAGACTCCTTTAAAGCTTTAATATTTGCTAAAAAAGTATTTATATACCCCATTAAAATAATAGGTGTATCAATATCTTTTTCTCTAAATTTTTTAACGAGCTTAAAAATATCAGTCAATGATGTATTATTTTTTAATGCTCTGTCGTGTGCAGCTTGGATAATTGGGCCCTCAGCAATTGGATCTGTAAAAGGAACTCCAACCTCAAGAATATCTACTCCTGCATCAACAAATCCATGCATGAGTTCTAGAGTTGAACTCAAATCGGGATCTCCAGCAACTAAATATGCTACAAGTGCTTTTTTGGAGGCATTTTTTAAAGAAAGAGTTTTTTCATCTAATCTAGTCAAGAGAAATTCCATCCATAATAGCTACTGTATTAATATCTTTGTCCCCCCTGCCTGAAACATTAATTACTAAATGCTGATTAGATTGATAATTCTTTGCGATGTGATCAAGAGCAGCAAATGCATGAGCAGTTTCCAATGCTGGCATTATCCCCTCAAGCTTTGTTACTAAGTGGAATGAATTGAGCGTCTCTTTATCATCTACTGCAATATAATTAGCTCTTCCAGAATCTTTTAAATTTGAATGCTCAGGTCCAACTCCAGGATAATCTAAACCAGCTGATACAGAGTGAGTATCTATTACCTGACCATTTTCATCTTGCATTAAATAACTCTTTGCTCCATGGAGAATACCTGGCTCTCCGTCGTTTAATGGAGCGGCATGCTTTCCACTATTCAAACCGCTGCCAGCAGCCTCGACACCTATAAGTTCTACATTAGATTCCTCAAGAAAAGGATAGAAGATTCCCATTGCATTTGATCCGCCGCCAACACAAGCAATAATTGCATCCGGGTATTGAGAAAATTGTTCAATGGATTGTTTTCTGAGCTCTCTTCCAACAATAGAATTAAAGTCTCTTACTATCTTTGGATATGGATGTGGTCCCGTGACACTGCCAATGATGTAATAGGTATCCTCAATATTAGTCACCCAATCTCTCATGGCTTCATTTAATGCGTCCTTGAGTGTGGCAGTGCCAGAATCAACAGCATGAACTTCTGCTCCCAATAATTTAATTCTATAAACATTAAGTGATTGCCTCTCTACATCTTTGGCTCCCATGTAGATATGGCATTCAAGACCGAGCCTTGCTGCAACTGTTGCAGTTGCGACTCCGTGTTGTCCGGCACCTGTTTCAGCAATGATCCTTTTTTTACCCATGGCTTTTGCAAGCAATATCTGTCCAACAGTATTATTGATTTTGTGAGCTCCTGTATGATTTAGATCCTCTCTTTTTAGCCATATTTGTGGTCCAGAGTAGTGATCAGTTAATCGTTTTGCAAAATATAATGGAGAGGGTCTGCCAACAAATTGGACTAGATCTTGGTCAATTTCATCAATAAATTTTGGATTACTTTGAAGGGTTAAATATGTTTCATCAAGCTCTTTAAGAGCATACATCAGTGTTTCAGGAACAAACTTTCCTCCATATTCTCCGAAGAAACCATCAGAATTTGGTAAATCAGTTAAATTATCCATTTTAAAAATTATTTATAATCTGAGCCATTAAGGCTTTATCTTTAATTGCGATTGATGATTCTACCCCAGAGTTGACATCAATACACCAAGGATTTAAAGAGATTGCTTCTTTTATATTCTTAGAGCTTATTCCACCTGCCAGTATAAATCTTTCATCAAGCGGAATATTTTTTAACAAAGTCCAATCAAATACTTTGCCAGTTCCACCATAAGAATCATCTGCATATGTTTCTAACAATAACGCATCTGCAGACGCAAAATCGTTCAATAACTCAAGAGATTGAGAATTTTGAACTCGAATTGTTTTCCAGAATGAGTGATTAAATTGTTTACAAAAGTCTTCAGTCTCATCACCATGAAATTGCAAAATGGGATTTTGAATTATTGTTGTAATTTTTTTGACCTCATCAATTGATGGATTAACAAAAACAAAAACCGGTAACGTATTTTGAAAATTAAAGTTTTTCAGAGAAGCAATGAAATCATTGGAAATTTTTCTTGGACTTTTATCTGCCATGATGAATCCAGCAAAATTGACGCCCATATCACATACGTATTCTAAGATCTCAATATCGCGTATTCCACAAATTTTTAGTTTCATATTCTAGAACTTATAAAAATACCTAAAGGATTTGATGAGCTGTTACTTAAATCTAAATCTATCTTTTTATATTTAGCACCTGTAAAGAATAATCCTTGGGCTTTTGCAGTTTTACCTGCATTTTTTCGATCTTGTGAATTTAAAATAGTCTTCATATCTTTGAGTGAACCCATAGATATATCTAATAATGTGCCAACAATAATTCTTACCATATTATACAAGTAAGCATTCGCGCATAGATCAATAATTATAAAATTATCTTTTTCTACAATCTCAATACTTTTAATAGTTCGAACTGGATTTTTTGAGGTACATTTTGAGCCTCGAAATGAATTAAAATTGTGAGTTCCTATTAAATTAGAAGCTTCTGCTCTCATAAGGTCCACATCAATTTTATTTTTTTCCCAATAAACATAATCTCTTAAAAAAATTGGCTGGACCTCACCGGTATATATTACATATGAATATGTTCGACTTATAGCATCAAATCTTGAATGAAATTCATCTGGTGCTTTCTGAATAGATGATAAAGAAATATCGTTAGGTAATTTAGAATTAAGGCCTTTGAGCCATTGGTCTGTGTCTCTGTGATGCTTGGCTGAAAAATCAAAAATTTGACCTGTTGCATGAACTCCAGCATCAGTTCTTCCTGCATAATTAATTCGGCCCTCTAAAGTCCCAACTGATGCTATAGCTAACTCAAGATTATCTTGGATAGAGGGTGCATTTTTTTGAGATTGAAACCCTGAATAATTTGAGCCATCGTATTGACAAATACCTACAAATCTCACAATTTACTTTTTTTGTTTTAAAAGTGATTGGGCCTCAGAAATAATGAGATTATTTTTCGAGCTTGATATAAGTTTATTTAAGATCTTTTCTGCACTTTCCCAGTCATCCATTTCAATATAAGTTCTGACTAAGTCTATTTCCTGTGTTTCAATATCATTGCTGATACTTAAGTTAGTTTGAAATATGTCATCTTCATCCTGCAAATCCTCTTCTACAGCAGCTTTTGTGAATGATGGCTTTTTGCTTGATCGAACAAGCAAATAAGCTATTACAAATCCTAAGAGCAACGATAAAAGAGCAACCCAAAATAAATCTTTTAATTCAAACACTTGAGAGTCATTTGAAGTATCTGATTGAAGGGTTAAATCAGTTTGTGACTTTAGCTCGATGATTGAAGTATTCTTTGACACTATTTCAGAAGAATTTAATTCAGAATTATCAATTTCTAAAATTTGATCATTTTGTAATGCAGAGGCTGAGCTTATTGTAGAATCATTTTTGAAAGATGAATCTGTGAAAATTTCCTCTGGTGCTGTTAACTTTAAAATTGGTTTCATTGAGTATCTTTCGAGCTGATTCTTTCTTGTTTCCATGAAAGCAACTGATTCTTTGACATTGCTATCTGATGTTGATGCAACTAGCTCTTGTGAAGGCAAGGTTAGATCAACATCTGCCCTTACTAAATGGATATTATCATCGATAAATGCATTTGGATTTTCAAGATAAAATCCCCACATAATTTGATAAATAGACGCATCATACTTTTGGCTTACAGATTTAGAAACGCTCCAAATCGTTTCAACTTCGTCGCTTAATATAGTTTCAAAATCTTGAAAGTTATCCTTGTTATTATCAATTTCACTTCTTGGTTCACTTTCAAAATCTTGAAAGCTTTTATTACTATCGTCAATTGGCTTGGCTAGAGAGAAAACATTTGGCTCAGTAAGCTTAAGATTTTCATTGTCTTTATCTTCAGATAATATATTTGTTAAATCATATTTTTGGGGTTCATCAACACTTCTCTTTGCTGGGAGTTTAAATGATACTTGAGCTTTTTCTTCGCTGACGAAATTATTTTGTGGGAGGAATATAAAGATATCCTTTTTTAATTCTTTTTTGATATCTAATCTGAAAGAAACGTAATCTTCTGAATAATTCTTAGGGATGGCTAATGTAAGGCGTTTGTAATCTTGAAGATTTTCAAAAATTTGGTATTCAAAATTTAAATCAGATAATTCTTCATCTGATTTAAAATTTTTAATAAATATATCATTCTCAGTAATATTCTTTGTTGAGCTAATCTTTATCTGGATCAAATACAATCCATCTGGATTGATCTCTACATTGGGATTTCCAATGACAGTACTCGAAAAAAGACTAGGACTTAAAAGAATAAAAAAAAGTAAAAACTTTTTCATTTTACTGAACCCACGTTAAGAAGCTCCTCACATATCTGAACTGCATTCAAAGCAGCTCCTTTCCCATAAACGTTATCAGCAACTATCCACATTGAAATCCAACAATCATCATCAAGACTTTGTGATCGAATTCTACCAACATAAACATCCTCCGTATCAGTCGCGTTCTCAAAAGGAGTTGGATAATCACCCGAACTGGGGTCATCAAGAACTTTTAAACCAGGTGTTCTATCTAGAATTTTTATTATCTCTTCACGAGATATTTCTTTTGAAACCCTTAAGAATACTGCTTCAGAGTGGCCATTAAATACTGGTACGCGAACGCAAGTTGCTTGGACTTGAATATTTGGATCAAGAATTTTGTGAGTTTCCCAAGTTAACTTCATTTCTTCTTTAGTAAAATTATTATCTAAAAAAATGTCACACTGAGGAATAACATTAAAAGCTATTTGCTTTGGATAAACCGATGGTTGATTTTCTGATTCTTTGAAATATATTTGATTATGCAACTCTTCTAATGCGGCTTTTCCAGTTCCTGAGACTGCCTGATATGTTGCTATATTTAAAAACTTGATTTGTGCTACATCATGGATTGGTTTTAAAGCCATGAGTAATTGAGCAGTGGAGCAATTTGGATTTGCAATCAATGATGGTTTTGATAGATTCTTTAGAATCTCGCCATTGATTTCGGGGATAATTAAAGGAACGTCATCCTTATATCTAAAATTGGATGATAAATCGATGACAAAGCTGCCTGCAGCAACAAAATCTCTTGCATATTTCTCTGCAATGTTTGATCCGGCAGAAAAAATTACAAATTGTCCTTTTTCTGGACTAAAGTTTTCTAAAGATTCAACTTTGTATTCCTGATTGTTCAATTGAATGAACGATCCCACTGTTGAATTTCCAAGAGGTATAAATTTCGATATTGGAAACGCTCTTTTTTCTAAAAGTTGTATTATTTTCGATCCAACAACACCAGATGCACCAACCAAAGCTAGAGATACGCCTTTATTCATGTCCATCCTTTAAAATATTGATTAAAGCTGGGGCAACATCTTGGGTTCGCACGAATTCTTCTGAAGTAGCAATATCTTTGGTTCTAAACCCATTGCTAATAAAAATTTTTATTGCTGATTCAATCCTCTTTGCTATATCAATTCTATCAAGAGAGTACTCAAAAGCCATTGCTAGGGAAGCAATCATTGCAATTGGATTTGCAACACCTTTGCCAGCAATATCTGGCGCACTGCCATGACAGGGCTCATACATTCCTTGAGAAGAGCTATTCAAAGATGCAGACGGAAGCATTCCGATTGAACCACTTAAAGTTGCCGCAATATCTGAAAGAATGTCGCCAAAGAGATTACCTGAAACAATTACATCATATTGATTTGGATTAAGAACCAACTGCATAGCAGTATTATCAGCAAGCTGATGCGAAAGCTCTACCTCTGGATATTCTGAACCCATTTCAGTAATGATACTTCTCCAAAATTTTGAAACCTCTAAAACATTAGCCTTTTCAACAGAACATAACTTTCTATTCCTATTCATTGCAGCTTCGAAAGCTACCTTAGCAATTCTTCTTATTTCATCTTCGTTGTATATCATCGTATTAAAACCATATTTAGGAGATTCATTTTCGACAATTCCTCGAGGTTCCCCAAAGTAAATACCTCCTGTTAACTCCCTAACTATAAGAATATCTAGATTTTCAATGATGTTATTTTTTAATGGGGACGCTGATGCAAGCTCATTAAATAAAAAAGCAGGTCTTAAATTTGCGAACAAACTCAAAGATTTACGTAATGCTAAAAGAGCTTGTTCTGGTCGATTATCCCATTCTAGGTTATCCCATTGTGGTCCCCCAACAGCACCAAATAAAATTGCATCTGAGTCTTTTGCTATTTTTAATGTTTCTTCGGTCAAAGGGGTACCAAATTCATCATAAGAGGAGCCTCCAACATTTCTTTCAGTAATTTTAAAATCCAAGCTCTGTTCTTCAATCAGATAATGAAGTACTTCCTTCATTGAAGAAGAAACTTCTTGTCCAATACCATCTCCAGGAAGAATTAATATATTTTTTGTCATTTTTGTGTTCAATTACTGTAATCAAAGAGCCATGGTCTATGCCGTCTTCTTGAAAGTTCGTATGCTTCGATTTGATTTTTATTTTTCAAGGTAATATCGACGTCATCTAAATTATGAATAATGCGATCTAGAAGACTCTCCTTGACATCAAAAGAAAAACTAGAATCATGATCGTAGTTAACAACTTTTTTTACTAAATCAATTTTAAAGCGAACTGGAGAAGAGTCAGCAATTTTAAAGAGATGACTGATTTCTTCTTTGGTGAGTTTAATTGGTAGCACTGAATTCTTGAAACAATTGTTGTAAAAAATATCTCCAAATGAGCTGGCTATTACAGCTTTAAATCCAAAATCTCTTAAAGCCCAAACCGCATGTTCTCTACTTGATCCACAACCAAAATTATCTCGTGTTAATAGAATCTGAGCATTGGCAAATGGTTCTTTGTTTAAAATAAAATCATAATTTTTAGAGCGATCCTCTGAGGTCATATCAAGTCGTCCCTCATCTAAATATCTCCAACCATCAAAAAGGAAATCTCCAAAACCAAATTTTTTAATAGATTTAAGGTACTCAGTTGGAATAATTTGATCAGTATCAATATTGTCTCTATCAAAGGTTGCTACGATGCCACTGATTATTGAATTGGTCATGATGGATCCGTTATTTTGCCGTTAATTGCTGTCAATGCTGCCATCACAGGGCTCATCAAATGAGTTCTTCCAAGATTGCCTTGTCTGCCTTCAAAATTTCTGTTGGATGTAGAAGCGCATCGCTCATAAGGCTTTAATTGATCTGGGTTCATGCCTAAGCACATTGAACATCCTGGATCTCTCCATAAAAAACCTGCATCAATGAAAATCTTATCCAGACCTTCTTGTTCTGCTTGTGCTTTAACCATACCTGAGCCTGGAACTACAATTGCTTCGGTTATGTCTTTTGAAATTTTTTTTCCTTTTACCGCATTGGCAGCATCACGAAGATCTTCTATTCTTGAATTAGTGCATGAACCAATAAAAATCTTATCAAAACTTAAATCTTGAAGGGTCTGAGATTCATCAAGGCCCATGTATGCTTTTGCAAGCAATAAATTCTCGAGATTTTCTTCAGCAATACTATCTTGAGATGGTATTTCTGCATCAAAATCTATTGTCATTTCCGGAGAAGTACCCCAAGTAACCTGGGGTTTAATTTTTGAGACATCAATGTTAATTGTCTTATCAAAAATTGCATCTGTATCAGAGTGCAGAGTTTTCCAATATTTACTGGCTTCATCAAACATTGAATTTGATAAATTAGAGTGCTTTTTTACATAATCAATAGTGGTTGAGTCGACTCCAATAAGACCAACTTTTGCTCCAGCCTCAATTGCCATATTACAAATTGTCATTCTTGATTCCATTGATGCTGACGCAGTATATGAGCCTGAAAACTCTATAGCATGACCAGTACCACCTGCGGTTCCAATTAATTTAATTAAATGCAAAACAATATCTTTCGAGGTGACGCCAGTCTGAAGTTGACCGCTAAAATTAACTTGCATGTTTTTTAGTTTAGTAATTTTTAAACATTGTGTTGCTAGCACATGTTCAACTTCGGATGTTCCTATGCCCATTGCCAAACATCCGAACGCGCCATGAGTAGAAGTATGTGAGTCTCCGCATACAATGGTCATGCCTGGCAATGTATACCCAAGCTCAGGGCCCATTACATGAACAATGCCTTGTTTATTGGAAGTGATATCGAATTGATGAATGCCAAAATTTTTACAGTTTTTGTCAAGCTCAACTACCTGAATTTTAGAAACTTCATCTTTGATTGATTCAGCTTCAAATTGATTGCCTCTATCAGTAGGCACATTATGATCTGGCGTCGCAACATTTGCATCTAGACGCCATGGTTTTAACTGCTTATGTCTTAAGCCTTCAAAAGCTTGAGGTGAAGTTACCTCATGAAGGTAGTGTCTATCTATATAAATTAATGACTCATTACGATCGTCATTTTGAACTAGATGCTCATCCCAGAGCTTATCATATAAGGTATCAGGCATATTATTTCTTAAATGGAATCGATTGATCTACCTTTCCACATTGGGCTTGGTTTCTCAGCAGATGATCCATTAAAACCAAATTAATCATTGCCTCAGCTATAGGCACTGCACGAATACCAACACAAGGATCATGCCTGCCAGTAACCTCTACTTTAACCTCTTCACCAGCTGTATTGATAGTTTGACCTTGAGATTTGATGCTAGAGGTTGGCTTGATAATAAATTCAAGCTCAATCAAATCACCATTTGTAATACCGCCCAAGATGCCGCCTGCATTATTTGATTTAAAGCCTTCTTTTGTTATCTCATCTCTGGCCTCAGAGCCTCTTAGATCAAGTATATCCTGAGCATTTCCGATGCTAACAGATTTCACCGCATTAATACTCATAATCGCTTTAGCTATATCAGCATCAATCTTGTCAAAGACAGGCTCACCTAGACCGATCGGACAATTTGTAACTCTCACTCCTAACTTTGCCCCTACTGAATTACCCTCTTCAATCAATTCCGAAAACATAACATCTAATTCTTCCAATTTAGACTCATCAGCAAAAAAATATTTGTTACTTTTAGCGTTTGTTAAATTAATTACATCTGCAGAAATTGAACCTATTTGCATTACATAACCATCAGTGTAAATCTCGAGAGAGTTAAGGTATTTTTTTGCGATGGCACCAGCAGCAACTCTCATAGCTGTTTCTCTTGCGCTTGATCTACCTCCTCCTCTATAGTCTCTGTGACCATATTTAGCTTGATAGGTTATATCGGCATGATTGGGACGAAAAACATCCTTGATATTAGAGTAGTCTTTTGATCTTTGATCTTGATTGTAAATAATTAAACTAATTGGTGTTCCAAGAGTTTTGCCTTCAAATACGCCAGATAAAATTTCAACAATGTCATCTTCATTTCTTTGAGTTGTGACATCAGATTGACCTGGCTTTCTGCGGTTAAGTTCAAATTGAATGTCATCAGCAGATAGTTCTAATTGAGGTGGACAACCATCTATAATACAGCCGAGCGCCTTCCCATGGCTTTCCCCATAAGTTGTAACTTGAAATAATTTTCCAAATGTATTCCCTGACATAGGCGGAATTATAGACCAAAAAGTCTTTCAGAGCCCATCAAGAGTGCAATAGCGCTTGATTAGCTAATTATTTTTAAAATTTTCATGTCTTAAAAAATATTTTTTTGAAGAATTTTTCACTAGAACTATTACAATAATATTTGTGAAAATAAAAAAATATTTTAAGAATAATTCATGCTACGTACCATTGCTAATGGGTATTCTATTATTCACAATTTCTTGCTCATCCATAGAGAAAAAGCCTCCTTATCAAATATCTGAATCATATAATGTCTCAATTAATAGAGATTTTTGGGGAATTCCTTACATTAAAGGAAAAACAGATCAAGATGTGGCCTTCGGTATTGGTTTTGCACATGCAGAAGATGCTTATGAAGATCTTGTAGAGTTAATGCCTTTATATAGGGGTGAGAATGCAATTTATAATGGGCTCAAGAGCATTGAAACCGATTATTTAGTCAGATTATTAAAAATTCACTTGAAAGTAGAAAATATTGCCAAGAAGCAACTATCAAAAAATATTCTTTCCATGGCTCAAGCATATGCAGATGGCGTCAATATGTATGCGAATCAACATCCAGAGAAAGTAAATCAAAACTTACATCCTGTTACTCAAGAAGATATCATCGCTGGATCATACATACAGCATCTATTTTTTGCGGGTTTGGATAGAGATTTAGCACAGATGGCTTCCCAAGAGAAACAATCAATTCCCACTGGATCAAATGCAATAGCCATTAATTCAATTAAAGCAGACTCTAATGCTTCATACCTGCTGATTAATTCTCATCAACCTCTATCAGGGCCAGTTGGATGGTATGAACTTAACATTGAAAGCGAATCAGGCTGGCATGGGCATGGTGGAAACTTTCCAGGATCTTTTTTAATAAATATAGGATTTAATAAGTCTATGGGTTGGGGCGCTACTGTTAATCGTCCTGATGTCATGGATATATTTGAGCTTACTATCAATCCAAAAAATGAAGATCAGTATCTTTTAGATGGAGTCTGGGAGTCATTTCAAATTGAGGAAGATTATTTAGCATTTAAGGTTTTTGGCTTTTTAAAAATTAAGACAAAACAAAAATTCAGATACTCTAAATTTGGACCTGTTTTAGAGATGAACGGAAAATATTTTGCAATTAGGCATGTAAATGAAAACTCTTTCAATGAAATTGAAGGATGGTATGAAATAAGTAATACAAGAAGCGTATATGAATTTGAAAAACAACTTTCAAAAAGAAAAATTCCAAGCTTTAACTTTGTGACTATGGATGCAGATAGGAATATAGGATATTTTTATAATGGTCGAATCCCTCATAGAAACGATGCTCCTGTTGCAAGGCAAATTATCAAAAGTTCTAGTTCAAAAGATATTTGGGATGATGATAATTTAGTAAGTGATCTCCCAAAATACATCAATCCTTCAAATGGGTGGCTGCAAAGCACGAATCAAAATCCATTTCATGTAATGGGAAATTATTCACTAGAAAAAAAATTAGTACATAAATTTGTTGATTTTGAAAAAAGACTTACTAATAGATCTTATGTAGCAAATGAACTACTTTCATTAAATGAAAGTATTGATTTGAATAGATTTATTGAAATCAAATTTGACAACACATATTCAAAGAACTCTCGACAATATAAATATCTAAAATCGATTGCTCAATATGATCAAAATATTCAACAAACAATTAAAAATTGGAATAGAAAAACTGACTTCCGCAATACAAATGCTGGACTTGGAATGTGCTTTATGGCTCAAGAATGGATTGCAGAAATGAATAGTAAGTCTACTCCCTCATATGAATCAGCCAAGAAAGAGTGCGAGAGCATTTTTAAAACAATAAAGAGGGATTTTTCTGATGAATGGGGTTTAATAAATACTATTTCAAGAGGATCTAGAACCTATCCAATTCAAGGCTCAGTTGATACCCTAAGAGCGGTGTACGGTTCACCAAACTCAGATACTAAAAGCTTAGATATGTCAGGAGGAGATGGTCTTTTCTATATTATTGCCGAAGAAGATAGCGGTAAAAAAATATATGGGATGCATAACTATGGATCATCTCGAAACGAGTCGTCAGTTCATTATTCAGATCAGACTTTTTTATTTGCCCAAGAGGCTCTAAGATTTATTCCAGCAAGCCTTTAAAAAGAGTTTGTTTGAACTGCAAATAATTCCTGAAAATCTAGAACAGACATGGATTCAAGTTCATCTTGATCCAAACATTTTGATAAAATGGTTTGAACTTTTTCATCACCAAAGATCTTTCTAAGATTATTCTCAAATTTCTTTTCTAAGACCGGAATGCCTTCCTCTCTTCGGCGTTTATGTCCAATGGGATATTCAACCTCAATAGCATCAGTAGACGATCCATCGTTAAAAAATATTTGAATTTTATTTGCTATAGAGCGTTTATCGGCCTCTAAATATTCCTCTGTATATCGCTTATCTTCTTTAATAGTCATCTTTTCTCTAAGCTCATCTACCCTTGGATCACTAGCAATATCATCCTCATAATGTTCTGCAATAAGATCTCCATGAAGTAAACCTATTGCAATCATATATTGTAAACAGTGATCTCTGTCTGCTGGATTATTTAGTTGTCCAGATTTAGAGATAATTCTTATAGCAGATTCATGAGTCGTAACTTCAATATTCGAGATATCATTAAGTCGATCAATAATCTGAGGATGTAATGTTACAGCAGCCTCCACCGCCGTTTGTGCGTGAAATTCTGCAGGGAAACTAATTTTAAATAACACATTCTCCATAACATATGAGCCGAAAGGCTGACTGAGAGAAAGTTTCTCACCCTTGAATGAGACATCCTCAAAACCCCAGGTTGGAGCCGATAAAACACTTGGATAACCCATTTCTCCTGATAACGTAATTAGAGCAAGTCTGACTGCTCGGCTAGTAGCATCACCAGCAGCCCAGCTTTTTCTTGAACCAGCGTTAGGGGCATGACGATAAGTTCTGAGACTTTGGCCATCTAGCCATGCTTGGCTTACTGCATCCATGATTTGATCGGTATTGCCACCAAGTAATTTAGTAACAACAGCTGTTGAGGCAACTTTTACAAGCACCACATGATCAAGTCCAACTCTATTAAAGCTATTGGTAAGAGCTAAGACTCCTTGGATCTCATGTGCCATGATCATACACTCTAAAACATCTCTCATTGTGAGAGAATCTTTGCCTGATGCCACATTTTCTTGAGAAACATAATCAGCTATTGAAAGAATTGCCCCAAGATTATCTGAAGGATGTCCCCATTCTGCTGCCAACCAAGTATCGTTATAGTCAAGCCATCTTATGATGCAACCTATATCAAAGGCTCCTTTAACAGGATCTAGTAAAAAATTAGTTCCGGGAACTCTTACTCCATTGGGTACAGTTGTACCTGGAACAATAGGCCCAAGCATTTTTGTGCATGCAGGAAAGGTTAATGCTAAAAGACCGCATCCAATTGTATCAATTAAACAATTCCTGGCAGTAGAAAGAGCAAGCTCAGAATTAATATCTTGTTTTGCAACATACTCTGCAATTTCTACAAGCAAAGAATCTGGACCTGACCTGATATTCAGCTCAACATTTTTTGACATGATTTACTCCCTATCTTCTAGGTCAACCCAAACTGAAGTTTCGGGACCTGTATATTCAGCACTGGGTCTAATAATTCTATTATTAGCTCTTTGCTCCATGCAATGAGCAGTCCAGCCTGTTACTCGTGACATAACAAAAATAGGAGTAAAAAGTTTAGTTGGAATGCCAAGATAAAAATATGCAGAGGCATGAAAAAAGTCAGCATTTGGAAATAATTTTTTTTCATCCCACATGACCTGCTCTACCTCTTCAGATACTTGATATAGCGTATCATCACCATACTCTTGGGATAATTCCTTTGAAAATTCTTTAATCACAGCATTTCTTGGATCTTTTTCAGAATATATTGCATGACCAAAACCCATTATCTTGCCTTTGTTTGCAAGCATATCCAAAATATTTGTCTTGGCCTCATCTCTAGTCTTCCAATTCTCAATCATTTCCATTGCAGCTTCATTAGCTCCTCCATGCAAAGGACCTTTTAGTGAACCTATAGCTGCAACAACGCAGGAGAAGATATCTGACATTGTTGAAGCGCAAACTCTTGCAGTGAAAGTGGAAGCATTGAATTCATGCTCAGCATACAAAACTAATGATGCATCCATTACCCGTCTATGAAGATCTGATGGAGTCTTACCATGAAGAATATGCAAAAAATGTCCTGCAATCGTATCCTCATCATTTACGAGATTTATATCCTCGCCATCATGAGAAAATTTATACCAATAAGTAACAATTGATGGCAAAGTTGCAACCATTCGATTGATTGAATCCATTTGGTCATCCATTGACTCTTCAGGCTCAAGATTACCTAGCATAGAACATCCTGTTGCCATGACGGCCATTGGATGAGCTGAAGCGGGTATTTCTCTGAGCACCTTTTTTAAAGAATCAGGTAAATCTCTAAGACTTTTTAACAAGTTTTTGTAATTAGATAATTCTGTTACGTTTGGTAATTTGCCATACAAAAGAAGATAGGCAACCTCCTCGAATGTTCCTTTTTCAGCCAATGTCTCAATTTTATGTCCTCTGTAAGCTAGGCCTTCTTCTTGCCCTACGGTGCAAAGTGATGTCTCACCTGCTACTTGACCGCGGAGTCCAGCACCTTCTAATTTTTTAACCATTTACTAATTCTCCTTCCTTTTAAATAATTCATCTAATTTTTGCTCAAATGAATGATAATTCAAATACTCATACAGTTCATCTCTTGTCTGCATCTTTTCAATAGAATTTGATTGTGATCCGTGCTCAGCAATATCTTTGTAAACTGATTCTGCAGCTTTATTCATCGCCCTAAATGCAGACAGTGGAAAGAGCATGATATCAACTCCGACAGATGCAAGTTCTTGAGCTGTAAAGAGTGGAGTTTTTCCAAACTCGGTAATATTTGCTAGAAGAGGAACGTGCAATGCGTCTTTCAATTGCTTGTAATCCTCTAAATTTGACACAGCCTCTAAAAATAATCCATCTGCCCCAGCTGCAATGTATTCATTGCACCTATCAATAGCTCCCTCCATTCCTTCGGATGCATAAGAATCTGTTCTAGCCATTATGAAAAAACTATCATCAGTACGACCATCAACTGCAGCTTTAATACGATCATTCATTTCAATTTTATCAACAAGACTCTTATTTGGCCTATGGCCACATCTTTTTTGGGTTACTTGATCCTCTATATGAACGGCTGCAACATCTGCAGCAATCATTTCCTTGATGGTTCTACTTATACTAAACGCTCCGCCAAATCCAGTATCAATATCAATTAAAAGAGGTAAGTTTGTTGCTTGAGTAATTCTTCTAGAATCTTCTGCAACATCATTTAAGGTTGTGATAGCGAGATCTGGCAATCCAAATGATGCGTTTGCAACTCCTGCCCCAGAAAGATAAAGAGCTTTATGGCCAGCCTTCTCAGCCATTTTTGCACAATAAGCATTTATTGCTCCAACGATCATTAAGGGATTGTTGTCCACTAAAGCTTGTCTAAATTTTTTCCCCGGCGTATTCATTGATTTGTATTGTACTTTGCCAAGAGCGGGTTTCCCAAATTAATTATAGAATTTAATGCCCCTAATAATTCGGTCTTTGTTGTTTTTTTGTCGCCATTTATTAGTATCTCTTAAACTATAAACACATCCGCAATATTCTTGTTGATAGAACTCTTCTCTTTTAGAAATTTCAATCATTCGAGAAGAGCCGCCCTTTTTGCGCCAATTAAAATCCCAATAATGAACATTTGCGTATCGCTTTGCTGCTCTTTTACCTGATTCATTGATTTGCTCCATATTTTTCCAACGAGAAATTCCAAGTGTCGTAGCATAGACCTTGAAGTCATTTTCATAGGCAAAAAGTGCTGATCTTTCAAATCTCATATCAAAACATTCAGTGCATCTTTTCCCTCTTTCTGGCTCATTTTCCAAACCTTTTATTCTCTCAAACCAATTATCTTTATCATAATCTGCATCAATAAACTTAAATCCTAGCTTGTCACAAAATCTTTTATTTTCATCTTTCCTTATCTCATATTCTTCTTGAGGATGGATATTAGGGTTATAAAAGTAAACAGTTGTTTCAATATCTGATGCAGCAACTGCCTCCATAATCTCTCCAGCACATGGTGCACAACAACTATGAAGTAAAAGTTTTTTTTCGTCACCAGGAATTGCAAGTTTTGTTCTTGAAAAGTTTTTAATTGACAGAGGATTATCCATGAATGTTAATTACAATTTCTAAAAGCATCCAACAAGTCAGAATAAGTTTTTAAGTTTGGTATTTCTGACATTGAGCAAGAGATACTCTCAGGAGCATTAATGAAAAAACCTCGATCAGCAACTTCAAACATCTGCAAATCGTTATATGAATCGCCAGCAGCTAAACATCTATATCCCATTGATTGAAAGCCTAAAATGGCTTGTCTCTTTGACTTCAAATCTCTCAATTTATAACCACGAATGTTGTCATCATTATCTACATCAAGTTGATGACAAAGTAAAAGAGGATAGCCAAGCTTTTCCATTAGTGGATATGCAATCTCGTGAAAAGTATCAGATAAAATTACCACTTGAAATTCTCGCCTAACCTGATTTAAGAAATCAAGAGCTCCATCCAGCAAATCTAATTTCTTTGATGAATCAACAACGTCGGCTAGCTTAAGATTATGCTGTTTCATAATATTAATACGATAATCCATTAGCTCAGTATAGGAGGGAATGTCTCTAGTAGTTTTATTAAACTCAGATATGCCAGAGTCAATTGCAACTTGTTCCCAAATTTCCGGAGTAAGAGTTCCTTCCATATCAAGACAAACAATATCCATGATTAATTCTTATTTTTAATACCGAATGGTACATGAGCTGCTGTTACTTTTGCAGAAGCGTCATTTATATTTTTTTGTTGGTCATCAAAAAAGATATCGGCTTCGAAAGATTGTAAAAATTCTGTCTTATTCATACCACCCAAAAAGAGAGACTCATCTATTCTTACTCCCCATTTTCTAAGAGTTTTAATTACTCGCTTATGTGATGGCGCAGATCTGGCTGTTACAAGCGCTGTTCTAATTGGAGAAGTCTCAGAATCTAGTTCAGACTGAAGCTTATTTAATTCAACCAAAAAAGATTTAAATGGCCCGGCTTTTAGCATTGATTTTTTCTTTCGTTCGTTATCAAGAAAAGCCTTTAAGCCCTCTTCTTCGAAAACTTTTTCTGATTCATCAGAAAAAATAACTGAGTCTCCATCAAAAGCTATTTTAAGTATATTATCTCCCTTCATTTTTTTGCTTGCTTTTGTTGAAATGATTCTTGCAGAGGGAACATTATTTTCAATAGCCATTTTTACATCATCTTTACTACTTGATAAAAATAAATCGACTCCAAACGCTTTTACATATTTATAGGGGCTTTCCCCTCCACAAAAAACAGCACGAGTAATATTTAGATTATGCGCTTCAATAGAATTAAATACTCTGAGCCCTGTGTCTGCTGTATTTCTTGATAGCAGAATGACTTCTATCCGGTCATTGAACTTATAAAAATTATTAATTTTTAAGATCTTAGTTACAAGATTAAAAGCATCGCCTGGTTCAAGAACTTCATTTTCATTTTGAATTTGATACTCACGATAAGCTTCTATGCCCTCATTCTCAAATATTTGATGGCTATCACTTAAATCAAAAAGTGCTCTTGATGAAATTCCGACAACTAATTTAGAGCTCATATTATTAATCAGAGTTGCAGTTAAGTATTAAAATTAATATACTGTAAAAATATACAGTATAAATAATATGAAAGAATTAACAAAACAACAAACAAAAGTTTTAACTTGTGTAGAAGTTTATCTTAATAAAACAGGTTTTCCACCTACCCGAGCTGAAATATGTAAAGAGTTAGGCTTTAAATCACCTAATGCTGCTGAAATGCATCTAAGGGCATTAGAAAAGAAAGGTTACATTTCAATTCAAAGTGGTTCTTCAAGGGGAATATCAATAGTTAATAAACAGCAGTCTTTTGAAGGTATTTCAGATCAAATGCCAGTGATAGGACTGGTTGCAGCTGGCTCACCTACTCTTGCTGAGGAGAATATTGAAAAAAGAATCTCCTGCGACCCAAACATGTTTAAAGATAGTTTTGATTATTTTTTAAAAGTAAAAGGACTTAGCATGATTGATGCGGGAATTCATGAAGATGATTTAGTAGCAATCAAAAAAACAACAGATGTAAAAAATGGAGATCTGGTAGTTGTAAGAATTGAAGATGAAGTAACTTTAAAATACTTTAAGAAAGATAATCATAGCCTGGAACTAGTTCCAGCAAATAAAGATTTTTCTACAATAAAAGTTGATCTTAGAGAACAAGAAGCATTTATCGAAGGTAAAAGCGTCGGTTTAATTAGAACTCACTAATGTAGCACTACAGACTTTTTTCTTAAGCTATTTTTTTCACTATCAAAAAACTCATCAAAATCTATTGAGTTTCCGCTGACACTTTCTATACCAGCTCTAATCATTTCTTTTGCAACTGATAGCTCGGTTCCATTTAAAAAGTCCTTAGATTCTTTAGAGAACTCAATTTTAACTATTGGATTTTCATGATCGTCTGATCTTCGAAGGACAATAGTGCCGTCTGGAAGTTGAGTTAATTCAAGGTAATTAGACATATATATTATTAAACTTTAACACCCTTATAAAAGATAATGAAGAATATGATATTTATATAATAACTAATTGTAATTATTCAAGGAATTATCACTTAGAAACTTCTACCCACTTTTCTCCGTTATGCGAAGCTGTGTTACCAGTTTTTTTTCCATCTTTTTCTGAAGCAAGGTAATGAGTATCCTCTAACTTGTTATATCTAATAATATATGGATTGCCATCAATATCATGCTTGGGTGCAAATAATAAATGCGCATGTTTTTCTTGATCTTCAAGATACTTACACGCATCAAGTAATGTTTCTTCTGTCACGGCTTTGTTAAACTCTTCAACAGATGGCGCTCGGGTTTCTCTATTTTTTGGATATTTACTCGCCGCTAAGAATAGTCCCTTCATACTATCTCTTAACAAATAAGTATCTTCAAATTTAATACAAGGAATTTCTGTAATTATAGGCTCCATTACTAATGGTTTAGGTTCCCCATTTCGCTGAAGAGCCCTAGTGGCTCCACAATTATCATTCATGCAACCAAAATACTTACCAAATCTACCGGTTTTAAGCTGCATTTCAGCACCACACTTATGACAAGATAAAGTCGGGCCATCATATCCTTTTATTCTGAATGCACCCTCTTCAACTTCAAATCCGTCACAGTCAGGATTATTAGAACATACATGCAGCTTATGATTTTCATCTAAAAGATAGTTATCCATACTAGTGTCACATTTTGGACAACGTCGTTTAGTAACTAAATGCTCTGCTTCCTCTTGATCGTCTACACTTACTGCTTCATCACCTGATATTAGGTTTAAAGTTTTTTTACATTGCTCATCACCTGGAAGAATATATCCGGCACATCCAAGAAATACTCCGTTACTGGCATTTCTTATTGTGAGTTTATGTTTTTTACATTCTGGACAATTAATATTTGTCATCGTAGGAAGATTAGGAACCATTCCGTTCTCTTCATCCATTGCTGATGAAAGATCATCCTGAAAAGCTGAATAATAAGAATTTAAAACTTCTTTCCAATTCAATTCGCCATTTGCAATTCTATCTAATTGATCTTCAAAATTAGCTGTAAAACTATAATCCATTATGTCATCAAAACTACTTACAAGCCTGTCAGTAACAATCATTCCAATTTTTTTAACAAAGAAACGTCTATTTTGGATTTCAACATAACCACGATCTTGAATTGTTGAAATAATATTCGCATAAGTTGAGGGTCTTCCAATACCTTTCTTTTCAAGCTCTCTTACTAATGCAGCCTCTGAAAATCTTGCAGGAGGTTTTGTATATTTTTGCTTGTTATTTATATCTTTGAGGGTTAATTTTTGATTGACTTTCAGTGGAGGCAATATACTAGAGTCTTTATCATCTGATTTCGCTTTAACAACTTTTGTATAACCATCAAATGTAACCTCACGTCCAGTTGCAGAAAATATATATTCATCTAACTTAATTTTTGCGTTAGTCGCTAAGTATTCAGCATCGGGTAGTTGCGATCCTATGAATTGTTGCCAGATTAGTTCATACAAACGTTTTTCTTCATCTGAGGAAGATAGTAAAGCCTCAGATTTAGTTGATGCATTCGTAGGCCTAATAGCCTCATGAGCCTCTTGGGCATTTTCACTAGATGAATAAATTCTGGGAGCATTTGTAAGATATTTTTCACCTAGATTATTTTCGATATACATTCTTGCGTCTTTAATGGATTCAGGAGATAAAGCAGGAGCATCAGTCCTCATATATGTTATGAGACCATTTTCATATAGCTTTTGGGCAGTTCTCATCGTTCTCTTTACATTAAAACCAAGTTTTGTGCTTGCAGCCTGCTGCAGTGTAGATGTAATAAAGGGAGGTTTTGGTTTTGATTTAATAGGTTTTTGCGTCACCTCATTTACAAATAGTTGCGCAGAATTTATAAGCTCCTCAATCTTTTTTGCCTCATCAGCTTTTAATAATTGGTCTGATTTTTTTCTATTAAGATTAAATTCAATGCCAACATTTTGATCGTTTTCTGTATTAAATGAAATTTCCCAGAACTCCTCAGGCTTAAACTTTTGAATGCTGTGCTCTCTTTCTACCAAAAGTCTTAATGCAACGGATTGCACTCTTCCAGCGGACAAATTGCGAGCAATTTTTGCCCACAAAAGTGGAGATAGTTCAAATCCCACAACTCTGTCAAGAAATCTTCTTGCTTGCTGGGCTTCAACAAGACTCGAATCTATATCTTTAGGATCTTCAAAGGATTCTAAAATTGCATCTTTGGTAATTTGGTTAAATCGAACCCTGGAATAGTTAAATTTATCTGCCCCTAGAGCTTCTTTGAGATGCCACGCGATTGCTTCTCCTTCTCTATCAAGGTCAGTTGCAAGAAAAATTGACTCAACTGACTTAGCAGCTTTTTTAAGTTCTTTGATTACTTTTTCTTTCTCAGGAATGATTTCATAATTTGCAGCCCATCCATTATCTGGATCAACTCCCATTCTTCTAATAAGTCTTTTTCGCTCATTAATCTTTTTCAATCTCCTTTTCTCATCTTCAGGAAGATCCTTCGGAATGGTATTTCTTTGTGAAGGGTTTTTTGACTTGCCCTTGGGAAGATCTCTTATATGACCAACACTAGATTTAACAATGTACTCTGATCCTAAATATTTAGAAATGGTCTTTGCTTTGGCAGGTGATTCTACAATTACAAGAGTCTTTGACATATATTAGTTAAATAATTTCTTAAAGTTCATATTTTTAAGATGGCTTCCTTGATTTTAAGCAACTCATCTGTTCCCAACATTTCATCCCAAACGATTGCTATATTGGACTGATAAAAAATAATTTCAAGTATTGATGTAGGTAATTTAGAAACTTTCTCATCAATTATTTCAAAGTTTTTTTCATATTTAATTGAGATTGGACCATAAAGTTCTAATTTATTTTCTACCTTTATGTAATGTAAATTTTTATAATCTGTTAAATTTTTAAGTTGATATATAGCGACTTGAGGATTCCAATTCTTAAATTTTTTTCTCAGTTGATCAGTGGATCCAATCTTAAAACCTTCTTTTGCTGCTTGCATCCTAACCCGACTCAAGGTTTTCATTTTTTTTGATGGTTTTAAAAAGCTTATTGCTCCAATCAAGAAAATAATGACAAAGACAATAATAAAGTTTTCCATAAAAGGTTTTTACTTAAGCAATTTCTTTACAATATGAGGACCTTCGTAAATAAAACTTGTGTAAATTTGCACTAATGAGGCACCTAAATCTAACTTCTTTTTAAAGCTCTCTTTACTATCTACACCACCTACACCAATTTTTAACATACTCGGATCGTGGGAATGAGCTATTTTTAATAAATTATTAGATTTAGCATGCAAGGGTATACCAGAGAGTCCTCCGGAAAGATTCTTATGACCAGAGAAGATTAAATTTTCTTTATCAATAGTTGTATTAGATGCAATGACACCATCAAAATCAAATTTTTTAATTGCAGTTAAAATTACAGAGATAATTTCTTCATTTTCATCTGGTGAAAGTTTTATAAATATTGGGTTAGAGTAATCTGCTTTTTTGCGAGCTAAATAAAGAGCCTCAAATAATGGTAAAAAATTTTCCTCTAAATGAAGCGCCCTTAAGTTAGGGGTATTTGGAGAGGAAATATTAACCGCAACATAATCAGCATAAGGAATAACCTTCAAAAAGCATTCAATGTAATCATCAATTCTTTTTTGGCCTTCCGAAGCTTTATTGGCACCAATATTTACACCTAGGACTCCTTGAAAAGATCTTGCTTTTAATTTTTTAACAAGATAATCAACTCCCTTATTATTAAAACCTAATCTATTAACAATAGCTCCTTGGCTGGGAAAACGAAATATTCTGGGCTTTGAATTTCCTGGTTGTGCTAGGGGTGTAATTGTTCCTACCTCAATAAAACCAAAGCCTAAGGCGCCCAAAGAATCAATAAAGTCACCATTTTTATCAAGCCCTGCAGCAATCCCAAGTCTATTTTTAAAATTTAGCCCTCTAAACTCAAAAGATTCACCTAATTCATCACATGGGAAAAAAAAACTAATAAGATTTAATCGATACAAAAAATTCAAGAAATTTAGTGCTAAAAAGTGAGAGAGTTCTGGTGGAAGTAATCTAAGAAGCAATAATGAAAATTTCATTTAAAAAATTCCATATTGGGCTTATTCATCAAAGATTTCTTCAGCAAGATGCCTTA
>Ga0209433_10000118_pt1 | contig 23244 bp, 21 predicted proteins | sample METZYME_5_50m_FD_187552 | JGI IMG/M metagenome (GOLD analysis project Ga0209433, IMG submission 187552) | Marine microbial communities from oxygen minimum zone in mesopelagic equatorial Pacific - METZYME_5_50m (SPAdes) (version 2) | ecosystem: Environmental > Aquatic > Marine > Oceanic | place...
TCTAGTTCCAGCTGCCTTATTTCCTTTGTCATAAAATTTAGCAAAGTCAGGACCTAAGTCGTTTACTAAGCCAGTTAATTCATCGTATCTACTCATTATATTAAATTTAAATTAAAAATAGTACATGGACAATTTATGAAAAAAAAACTAATAAATCTACAAGTTAGAGGCGTTTTTTAATGATTTTATGACAAAACAGACCCTTTTTCACCCATTTTTTGATAAATACCATCATCTAGCTTCTTTTTTACCTCTTTAAATGCACTTATTGTCTCATTTACATCATCCAAAGTATGAGAAGCTGTTGGAATAATTCTCAACATAATTACACCCTTAGGAACAACTGGATAAATTACACCTGAACAAAAGATACTATACTCTGACCTTAAATCTTTAATCAAATTTGTACACTCATATACGTCACCTTTTAAAATAACAGGAGTTACAGGTGACTGTGTAGTACCTATATTAAATCCATTTTCTTTCAATCCATTTTGAATTGCATTAACTATTTCCCACAAATTATTTTTGAATTCAGGGTTAGATCTCAGTAACTCAAGTCTTTTTAAATTTCCAATAACAAGAGGCATTGGTAATGATTTTGCAAAAATTTGAGATCTTAACTTATATCTTAAATTATCAATAATATCACTATCACCAGAAACAAAAGCACCAATACTTGCCATTGATTTTGCAAAAGTTGAAAAGAAAAGATCAATTCCGTCTTGAACACCCTGCTCTTCTCCTGATCCAGCACCAGTTTTACCCATAGTACCAAATCCATGAGCATCATCAACCAATAACCTAAAATTATAATCTTTCTTAAGGGATACAATAGATGCTAAATCTCCCATATTTCCAGACATACCAAAGACTCCTTCAGTTATGACCAAAATTCCACCACCTGTTTCTTTAACTATTTTAGATGCTCTATCTAACTGACTTTTTAGATTATCAATATCATTGTGAGGGTATACGAACCTTTTTCCAATATGCATTCTTAATCCATCAATTATACAGGCATGACACTCAGAGTCGTATACTACAACATCTTTTCTATCTAGTAGAGAGTCAACAATTGATAATACTCCCTGATAACCATAATTAAGAAGTATAGAGTCTTCCTTTTGAACAAACTCTGAAAGTTCTTTTTCAAGTCTCTCGTGGTGAACAGAGTTTCCTGACATCATTCTAGCGCCCATTGGGTATGACAATCCCCATTCTTTTGCAGCATGGGCATCAGCTTCCCTGACTTGAGGGTGGTTAGCTAAACCTAAATAATTATTGAGACTCCAATTTAGAACATTATTTCCTTTAAATTTCATACGAGGACCTATCTCCCCTTCTAGCATTGGAAACATGTAATAATTGTCATCAATATGAGAATAAGCTCCTAGAGGGCCCTTATCTTTTAGAATTTTTTCAAATAAGTCCATAATTAATTTGTATTATTTTTCGCAAAAGTAATAACTAAAGAAGTAAATTTTAAAAAAAAAAGTAAATGTTTTAGTTACCAATTCTAACGCTTACTGAAACTCCCTCATCACCATTAAAGCCTGACTCGTTTACACCTTTTCCATTCACTTTATTTACTTTGATGATCGATCCATCTTTGAGTTTCTGAGAAATTGCTATATATGGACCACTTATTACTCTATCTTTCTCAGCTAAACCTGAAAGGATTTCAATATTTTCAAAATCACTTATTCCAGTTTCAACTTCTATCATATTAGTAATGCCATTTTCTTCAACAAAAACAATTTGCTTAATTTCCTCATTTCCAAGACTGTCTTTTTCATTTTTAGTCGTTACTGATGAAATTGGTACTACAAGTATATTTTCTTTTTCTTGAGTTATTATTTCTACACTTGCAGTCATACCTGGCTTGAAAGGATTTTCAATACCCTCCTCAATAGTTAGATCTTTAAATGATTCATTAATAACCCTAATTTTTACTTTAAATTCTGTAACGGCATCTGGTGAAGGTTTAGGATTAGCTGTACTTGCAATTTCAGTAACTACACCTTTAAAAACTTTTTCATAAGTATTATATGCATCAACATCAATATTAGTTGTATCTCCAATATTTACTCTTACTATATCATTTTCATTAACATCAACCCTAACCTCCATAATTGATAAATCTGCAATTCTAAGTAACTCTGTCCCGGCCATTTGAGAAGTTCCTACTACTCTTTCTCCTAGTTCAACACTAAGTAAAGATACAGTTCCTGTCATTGGAGCGGTAATACTAGTTTTTCTTAAATTTTCCTCAGATTCATCAACTGTAGCTTTAGCACTTCTAACGACATATTCACTAGCTTTAACACTTTGTTTACTAGACTCTAAATCTTGAGTTGAAACTTTAAAATTAGTCTCAGCAATTTCATACTCTGAATCAGAAATTACATTTTGCTCGAATAAAGATTTTTGTCTGTTAAATTCAAGTTTTGCTCGTAAGAATTGAGCTTCGGCTCTAGATAAATTAGACTTTGAGCTTGAAAGGTTTGCTCTTACCTGATTATAATTAGCTTTTGCTCTTTCAAGAGCATTTATAAAATTATCAGGTCTAATCTTAACTAACAACTTACCTTCATCAACAAAATCACCTTCCATTATAGTTAATTCGATAATTTCTCCAGGTACTTCGGGACTTACTCTAACCTCAACCTCAGGTTGAATTTCACCAGAAGCAGTAACTAACTCAGTTATTTTTCCTTTAGTTACTTCTTTTACTTCAACTTCAATAGGTTTTACTCCCCCAAACCAGCCTAGTCTTTTACCTACGAACAAAAGTAAAATTCCCCCAATTACCAGAGACCCTATAATTATTAATGTTTTCTTATTTTTCATATTAAAAAGTTAATTTTTTTCCTTGATAAAAGTCTAATACCTTAAGTTTAAAAATATAATCGTATTTTGAAATTAGTAAATCATTAGTAGCTCTAACTAAATTATTATTTGATATTTGATATTCAGTATAATTGACTGATCCCAAATTATACTGACTTTTAATAATCCTAAAAGATTCCTCTAAAGCCTTAACTTGTTTTTGAGATGCTGTAAATGATTTAGAAGCAGCCAAAGCATCGTTATAAGAAGTTTCTATAGTCTGCCTTACCTGATTTCTTGCCTCAATAACACTAATATCAGCTATTTCTTTATTTAATTTTGCTCTTTTAATATTTGCTGAGATCTGATATCTATTAAAAATAGGAATAGATATTGAAAATGATAGTGACTTACTTAAATAATCTTGCCACTGTTCCAATAAGGTAAAATCTTTATCAGAACCAACTACATTTGGAACTAATCTTAAAGATGAAACAGTTTCTAATGGATTGTTAGTTAAATACCCAATAGTTGTTGGCTCCATATTAAATCCATCATAAAATTCTCTTTCTCTATTTGCAAAACTTGAATAGTTTGAGTTGAAATTTGAAGACACACTGATTGTTGGATATCTTCCACTTCTAGAAATTTTCAAATCATATAAACTTGATTGAGCATTTTTTTCTGCACTCTTAATTTCCGGCAAAACACTAATTGCTATGTTAAAAATTTCATCTGGATTTGCATCAATAACTGTAGATGGATTTAGCTCAACAGCTGGTTTTATTATTTTAATTTCTTTATTTGTTTCCAATAAAAGAAGCTGTTTCAACTGAAGAATTGTTAATCTATAATTATTTTCTTGCTGAATCAAACCAAGTTCGTCACCAGCAACCTGTGCCTCTAGATTAAGTTTATTTGTTATAGGTATAGAGCCCGCATCAACCAACTTTGTGGTTCTGCTTAACTGCTCTTGAGTTGATTGCAATTGAAATCTTGCATTATCTAGTCTATCAGAACTTAATAATACGTTTAAATACGAACTGACAACACTAAGCATAACATTATTTCTAGTATTTTCTAAATCAAAAGCACTTTTTTCAAGAAGAGTTCTAGATTTTTTTATGTTATTTCTAATAGAAAAACCAGAAAATAAATTTAGACTCGTAGAAGCTCCAATTCCAGAAAAGTCAGAATTATTAGAAATGAAAGTATTAGTTGTTGGATCTATTGATCTTCCAAAGTTATTTCCATAATTTGAAAATATATTAAGTGTAGGAGTTTGTTGTATAATAGCTTGATTATATCCAATTTTTTGTAGTCTTTCATTGATTATACTTCTTTTAAGCTGAAGATTATTTTCTAGAGCAATTTCAATACATTCTTCTAGGCTAAGCTCTAAATATTTATTTGATTGGGCATAAATATTGAAAGAAAAGAAAATAAGTATTATTAGTCTTACCATACTTTTTAGATGATTTAATTATTAAATTCTTTCTTTAATAACGAAGCAAAGATAGAATTTAAGAAGAAAAATCAAATTAATTATACTGAAACCTCTCCTTTTATATGTGGATGAGCTTGATAATCAACTAATTCAAAATCCTCATATTTAAAAGAAAATATATCTTTCACATCTTTGTTTATTTTCATCTTGGGTAGCGGAAAAAAATCTCTTTCTAACTGAAGCTTAACTTGATCTAAATGATTAAGGTATATATGTGCATCACCAAATGTATGGATAAAATCCCCAAGCTTAAGATTACACACTTGAGCTACCATCATCGTCAACAAAGCATAAGAAGCAATGTTAAAGGGAACACCTAAAAACACATCAGCACTTCTTTGGTATAGTTGACATGATAGTTTTCCATTTAGTACATAAAATTGAAATATTGTATGACAAGGAGGTAAAGCCATATTTTCAATATATGGTACATTCCAGGCACTTATAATATGCCTTCTAGAATGAGGGTTTTCTTTAAGATCTTGTATAAGTTTTTTTATTTGATCATGTGGTTCTCCATCTTTACCTTCCCACCTTCTCCACTGAACACCATATACTGGACCTAAATTACCATCTTTATCTGCCCATTCATCCCAAATTCTTACACCATTATCATTTAAATACTTAATATTATTATCACCATTTAAAAACCATAAAAGTTCATATATTATTGATCTTAAATGTAATTTTTTTGTTGTTATACAAGGGAAGCCATCATTCAGATTAAACCTCATTTGATGGCCAAAAACACTAATAGTTCCGGTTCCAGTTCTATCTGACTTTTTCTCCCCGTTTTCTAGAATTGTTCGTAACAGATTATGATATTGCTTCATTTAATTTGAGTAAATTTAACTTGTAAAAATTAATTGATAATTTAAAATAAAGATTTAAGATGAAAAAAAGATTATCGTTATTCATTATTTTTCTCTTATCTTCTTTTTTTTTCTATTTCTTTTATAATCAAAAGATAATATCCTCAAATCTATGGGATATTGTTCCATCAAAGTCAACAATTATTTTTGAATTAGAAGATCCAAACATTCAACTAGATAAAATTTTATCTGAGATAAGTGAATCTAAACTAAAAAATTCTGTAAATGATATAATCAACGATTACAGTAATTTCAATGATTTTATTGATGGTAATATTGAAAAATATCTCTCTGAAAATAAAATAATAATATCTTTTTTTAATCTATCAAATAAAAAATTAGTACCTGTCTATTTTAGTTACAAAAAAAACTTAGATGATGATTTCATAACTGAAAAACTAAGAGATAAGGGATTTGATTTAAATGAAAGAAAACTAAATGGACAAATTATTTTTGAAGCAAAAAATGATGAAAAAAGTCATATTTTCTCTTTCTTAGATAATAAGGTTGTTTATTCATCAAGCTCAATTGTTATAGAAGATGTTATTAGAAGTATTAATAATTCTGAATTATTATTTAAAAACAAAAATAAAAGCTTGTTCTCTCAAGTAAAAATTAAACAAGATTATGGGAATTTATATATCAATTATAATGACATACAAAAGATATTAGTAAATATAATTCCCGAAGATTTATTTAGAAAATCTTTAGAATTATTACCTAAGAAATCATTTTATGATATTGAAATTGATAAAGGTTTAATCAGAATGAATGGGTTTTCATCAAATGAAAATACAGATAAATACTTAGGTAACAATTCATATGATTCTATACTAAATGTTATTCCTTCAAATACAATTTTATATTCTAATCGGTTTAGAAACTCAGATGGTTCAAAAACTATAAGTAAAGGATTATTTGAAAGTTATGAATCCAACACTTTTTATGAAATATCAATTATAAAAAAACCAAATAACCCAATCAAAAACGAAAAAAAAATTGATGAAAATATTTATTCTTTTAATGATGAAAAAATTTTATTGGAAGCTGAACTTGAAAAATCAGAGGAAGAATTTTATTACTTAAATTTTAATAAATACATTTTAATTTCTAGAAGTTTTAATTCTTTAGTTGAGATTAAATCCTTATTAAATAAAAAAGATTTTTTAATTAAAAATTTACAGTTTAATAAATTTCAAAAACAGTTAAATCAATCACATGACATATTATTAATATTTGATATCTCTAAGTTATTACCAATAAGCAATTCTAATATTGGGTATGCTTCTGTTCAGCTAAATAAAATTCAAGATAAGTTTTATATGAGTCTAAATCTATCAGAAAAAAGTTTAGATAATTTTCAAATAAAAGAGGATAAAATTATCAATGAGTATTCTTTTACAAATAATTTAGCATCTAAACCTCATATAGTTTTCAGTCATATTGATAACAAAGCTGAAGTAATTATACAAGATAAAAAAAATATAATTTATCATCTTTCAAACTCATTACAACCAATTTGGTCTGATTCAATAGAAAAAATAGTTTCAAAAATATATACAATTGATTATTACAAAAACAACAAAAAACAAATTGTATTTGCAAGCCAAAAAAAAATATACAGCTATGATAGAAAAGGAAATCCTTTAATAGGTTTTCCATTTGATAACCCTTCTAAATCACCAATTAAACATATTAATATAATTGATTACGATAATTCAAAAAGATATAGAATTATATCATCTCATGAGAATGGTGAAATATTTTTTTATGACAAAAGTGGAAATATATTAAATGGATGGAACCCACTTTCCATGGAAGATGACTTAGTTCAAGCTCCTATTCACACAAGAGTAAGAGGGAAAGACTACATTATAATGGTATTAAAAAATGGAAGAGTTTATGTCAAAAACAGAAAAGGTGAGGATTATAATGGATTTCCAATAAATCTTGATTCTGAGATATCAAATAAATTATATTTTAAAAAATCAAGCAGTTCATCCAATAGTATAATTCAAATTTTAAGTGAAAACGGTAAGTTATTTGAAATCAGCTTAGATGGAAAAATATTATCTTCAAAAGATCAATATAGAAATGAAAAAGACTCAAAATTTAAAATGATTCATGAAGCATCAGGTAAAAATCCTATTTTAGTTTCTTATGATAGTTATAGTCTCTTTAAGGATGACAATAAAATTAATTTTAAAAATATTAATGATATTACCTTTCAATATTATAACCTTAAAAAAAATAAAAGCTTTTTAATATTGACAGATGGTAAATTAAAAAAATCCTACTTTTTAGATAATAATCTTAAATATTTTATCAATCCAATATCAAATCAAGACGAAGTATCAATTTTAGATTATAGTAACTCAATAATCATATATAAAACATTAAATAATAATTTATCTATGATGGAACTAAAAAAATAAATAGTTTTAAGAGAATAAATTGTACCAAAATGAAAAAATTACTAGCTATACTAATATTTATAACTGTTTCTTCAGATGTTTTATCTCAAAGAAAACAAAAGAAAAAAAATACAAATTCTAATCAAATATCTTATGAAATACCCGATATAAAATGGAGATCAATTGGGCCTTATAGAGGAGGTAGATCTGCTACTGTTACTGGGTCAACAAATTCTAAAAGCACTTATTATTTCGGTGCCACTGGTGGAGGTGTGTGGAAAACTACAAACTCTGGTGTTACATGGAAAAATATTTCAGATGGATATTTTGGTGGCTCAATTGGTGCAGTAACTGCAAGTGAATCAGATCCAAATATAATTTATGTAGGAACAGGTGAAAAAACAGTTAGAGGAAATGTTTCTCCTGGATATGGTGGATTTTGGAAGTCAGATGATGCTGGAGAGACATGGAAAAAAATGAATTTAAATATTGATCAAGTTCAGGTTGGAAGGATAGCTGTTCACCCAAAAAATCCTGATATAGTTTTAGTAGCTGTTATGGGAGATTTATTTAAAGACAGTGAAAAAAGAGGTGTTTTTAAGTCGATTGATGGCGGAAAAACATGGAAGAAAGTGTTATACGCCAACGAAAGATCTGGAGCTGTTGATATATCTATAGATAAAAATAACCCAAGAATAATTTATGCTTCAACATGGAATATAAGAAGATCACCATATAGTTTAGAAAGTGGAGGTGAAGGGTCAGGATTATGGAAATCTACTGATGGTGGAGATACTTGGAAAAACATTTCAGGTAACGTTGGCCTTCCTAAAGGGTTATGGGGAATAAGTGGTGTATCTGTCTCTCCTGTTAATTCAAAAAAAATATTTGCTCTTATTGAAAATAAAGATGGTGGTTTATTTAGATCTGATGACGGAGGAGAATCATGGAAAAGAGTTAATGAAGACAGAAATTTAAGACAAAGAGCTTGGTATTATACTAGAGTTTATGCTGATACTCAAAATGAAAATAGAGTATATGTCATGAATGTTTCTTTCTGGAGATCTGAAGATGGAGGTAAATCATTTGAAAGATATAGAACCCCCCATGGAGATCATCATGATTTATGGATTGATCCTGAGGATAATTCTAGATTAATAGTTGGTGATGATGGAGGAGCACAAGTTAGTAATGACGCAGCATTAAGCTGGTCCACTTACATGAATCAACCTACAGCTCAATACTATCGAGTTGCTACTGACAATAGCTTTCCATATAATATTTTAGTAGCACAGCAGGATAATAGTACTCAGAGGGTTCCACATAGAGTAAACTCTGGTGGGATTGGAGAAAGAGATTGGGAGCCATCTGCAGGTGGAGAAAGTGCTCATATGGCTGCAAAACCAGATAATCCTAATATTGTTTATGGAGGGAGCTATGGAGGTTATCTTACAAGATTGGATCATGGCACTGGTGAAGAAAGAACAATAAATGTTTGGCCAAATAATCCAATGGGTCATGGAGTTGAAGATATGAAATATAGATTTCAATGGAACTTTCCTATATTTTTCTCACCTCACGATAATGACAAATTATATACAACTTCAAATTATTTTCATGTAACGAAAAATGAAGGGCAAACTTGGGAAGTTATCAGTCCTGATCTAACAAGAAATGAACCAGAGAAACAAGGTCCATCTGGTGGACCTATAACTAAAGATAACACTGCTGTTGAATATTACGCAACAATATTTGCAGCATGTGAATCACCATACGAAGAAGGATTACTTTGGGCTGCATCTGATGATGGAATGATTCATGTTTCTAAAGACGCAGGTGAAAATTGGAAGGATGTAACACCTCCTAATGCTCCAAAATATCTTATGTGGAATAGTGTTGAACCAGATCCATTTACCAAAGGGGGATTGTATGTAGCAGGAACACTTTATAAAGACGGTGATTTTAAACCTTACATGTTTAAAACTAAAAACTATGGTGAAACCTGGACTAAAATAGTAAATGGAATACCAAATAATTTCTTTACTAGGGTACTAAGAGCTGATCCAGAAAGAAAAGGACTCCTTTACAGTGGAACAGAATCAGGTGTCTTTATTTCTTTTGATGATGGACTATCTTGGAAATCATTTCAAATAAATTTACCATTAGTGCCTATTACTGATATGACGATTAAAAATAATAATTTAATTGCAGCTACTCAAGGTAGATCGGTATGGATTATTGATGACTTAACTCCATTACATCAATTAAATGAATCAAATCATAAAAAAGATTTCCATTTATTTAAACCTATTGATAGCTACAGAATGGGATACCCTAGTTGGGGAGGGACTTCTGCTACACAAGGTGAAAACCATCATAATGGAGTTGAAGTTTTCTTTAATTTAGGTGAGAATTTAGCTGAAAAAGAAGAAAATATTTCTCTTGAATTTTTAGATGAAAATCAAAATACAATTAAAAAATATTCTGTAAATGACAAAAAATCACCACTTATTTTAGATGGTGAAAAGAATTCATTTATTTGGAATATGAGATATGATAATGCAGAAGGTTTTGATGGCTTGATTATGTGGGCAGCGGGATTAACTGGACCTAAAGCACATCCAGGAAAATACTATGTCAGACTTAATGTTGGTGAATCGAGTTTAACTGAATCATTCGAAATTTTAAAAGATAAAAGAAGTATGTCATCAAAAGATGATCTGAAAGAACAATTTGAATTTTTAATTGGTATTAGAGACAAAGTAACAGAAATACATAAAACTATTAAACAAATTAGATCAACAAGAGATCAATTAACTAGTCTTAATGGGAAACTTGACGATAGTCATGAAGAGATAAGCAATTCAATAAAAGATGTAGTAAATAAAATTTCAAAGATTGAGCAAAATTTATATCAGACAAAAAATAGAAGTGGGCAAGATCCATTAAATTTTCCTATTAGATTAAATAATAAACTTGCGCATTTATCAAGTGTTGCTGGTAGAGGAAACTTCAGACCTACAGATCAAATGTATGGAGTTAGAGATGAGTTAGTTGAATTAATTAATATAGAACTTAAAAAGTGGAATGAAATCAAAGATTCTGAACTGGATAAAATAAATGCAATGATTTTAGAAAATAATATTCAATTGATAAGTATTAATTAAATTCGCCTTTTAATTAATACTTATTTTAATGAGTAATATTGTTGCCATTGTAGGACGTCCAAATGTTGGTAAATCAACTTTATTTAACAGGTTAGTTGAAAGAAGACAAGCAATTATTCATGATGAAAGCGGCGTGACAAGAGATAGACATTACGGAATGTCTGAGTGGAATGGCAAAAGGTTTACAGTAGTTGATACAGGAGGTTACGTAGAAAATACAGATGATATTTTTGAAAAGAAAATAAAAGATCAAGTTGTATTAGCATTAAATGAAGCAAATGTTATTTTATTTATGGTTGATTGCAAAAATGGCCTTTCAACTTTAGATAATGACTTTTCGAGAGTAATAAGACAAATTAAAAAAGATATAATTATAGTCGCAAATAAGGCCGATAACTACGAATTAGAACTAAATTCAAATGAATTTTACGAACTAGGACTTAAAGAAACACCCATTATTCCAATTTCTTCAATAAGTGGATCAGGAACTGGTGAATTACTAGACCTAATTGTTGAAAAGTTAGATGATAACATAAATAATCAAGATGAAACCTTACCAAGAATTTCTATTCTTGGTAGACCAAATGTTGGTAAATCATCATTTATAAATGCCATTTTAGGAGAGGAAAGAAATATTGTAACTGATATATCAGGAACTACCAGAGATTCAATTGATACAAAGTATAATTTATTTAAAAAAGAATTTATAATCACTGACACAGCTGGAATAAGAAAAAAAGCCAAAGTCAAAGAAAATATAGAATTTTATTCTGTAATGAGATCTATTCAAGCAATGGAAAATAGTGATATATGTATCATTATGATTGATGCATTTCAAGGATTTGAGAGTCAGGATATGAATATTTTATCATTAGCAGTAAAATATAAAAAAGGAATAATTTTAATGATAAATAAATGGGATCTAATTAATAAGGATACTAATAGCGCTAAAGAATTTGAAGAAAAACTAAACAATAAAATTACCCCTCTAAATTTTGCTCCAGTAATTTTTACTTCTGTGTTAAATAAACAAAGAATTCATAAAGTTCTAGAATCTGCAATAAATGTTTATGAAAACCGATCCCAAAAAATAACTACCTCTCAACTTAATAATCTGATGCTACCTGAAATTGAGAAGTATCCCCCACCCGCTACAAAAGGAAAATATATAAAGATTAAGTATATAACTCAATTACCCACTAAAACTCCTACAATTGCATTCTTCTGTAATTTGCCTCAATACATTAAAGAACCTTATAAAAGATTCTTACTAAATAAACTTAGAACAAAGTTTCAATTAGAAGGAGTACCAGTAACTTTAGTATTTAGAAAAAAATGAAATACCTCTTATTTCAATAAATTAAAACATTTTAATACTAATTTTGTTATATGTCAAAGTCAAATTACAATTTTCCAGAAATAGAAAAAAAATGGCAGGATCATTGGGCGTCTAATAAAACTTTTAAGTCTGAGATAAACGACAAACCAAAATATTATATAATGGATATGTTTCCTTATCCATCAGGATCCGGACTACATGTTGGTCACCCTTTAGGATATATTGCCTCTGACATAATTTCTAGATATAAAAGACTTGAAGGCTTTAATGTTCTTCATCCTATGGGATTTGATTCTTTTGGCCTTCCTGCAGAACAATACGCTATAAAAACTGGTCAGCATCCGAAAAAGACTACAGAAGAAAATATTCAAAAGTTTAAGGAACAATTAAATACTCTTGGACTTTCATTTGATTGGGACAGAGAGGTGAAAACTAGTGATAGTGAATACTATAAGTGGACACAGTGGATATTTTTAAAACTTTATAATAGTTACTTTGACACTGATAAAAATAAAGCTTGTGATATTAGTGGATTAAAAATACCGTCTAACCTAGATCAAAATGAAAAAAATAGTTTTATTGACTCAAAAAGATTGGCATATATTGATGAAGTTGATGTTAATTGGTGTGAAGAATTAGGAACTGTACTTTCCAATGAAGAGGTGATTGGCGGTGTAAGTGAAAGAGGTGGTTTCCCTGTAATAAGAAAGCCAATGAAACAATGGGTAATGAGAATTACTGATTATTCAGAAAGATTACTTGAAGATTTAGATTCTCTAGACTGGCCAGAATCTATTAAGACATCTCAAAAAAATTGGATTGGGAAATCGGAAGGAGTAGAAATTAATTTTAATGTAGACAACAACGATAGTATAAAAGTATTTACTACAAGACCCGATACGATTTTTGGAGCAACTTATCTAGTTTTAGCTCCAGAACACCCACTAATAAATAAAATAACAACAGAAAACTACAAAGATGAAGTTGAAAAGTATGTCTACTTAGCTTCTACAAAAAGTGAACTTGAAAGACAGGAAAATGAAAAAAATAAAACTGGTGTTTTTACAGGTGCTTTTGCAATAAATCCAATTTCAAATGAAAAAGTACCAATATGGACATCTGATTATGTATTATCAAGTTATGGAACTGGAGCTATAATGGCAGTTCCTGCACATGATGAAAGGGATCATGAGTTTGCTAAAAAATTTGATTTAAAAATAACTCAAGTTATTGATCATGATACTAATGAAAAATGTTTTACTGGAAATGGTAAGATAATTAATTCAGGAGAACATAATGGTAAATCAAATATTGAATTTAAGAAAATAGTAATTAAGTTACTTGAAGATAAAAATCAAGGAGAAAGAACTGTTAACTATAAATTACGAGACTGGATATTCACAAGACAAAGATATTGGGGCGAACCTATTCCTATTTTACATAATAGAAATCAAAGATTTTCTGTTAAAGAATCTGATCTTCCAGTACTCCTTCCCGAAGTTGAAAGTTATTTACCTACTGATGATGGATCATCACCCCTTGCTAGAAATAAAGATTGGACAGAAGTTGAAATAGATGGCAAAATATACTCTAGAGAAACTAATACAATGCCACAATGGGCAGGATCATGCTGGTATTACCTTAGATATCTTGATCCAAATAACAAAGAAAAATTTGCTGATGAAGATAAAATTAAATATTGGATGCCAGTTGACTTGTATATAGGGGGAGCTGAACATGCTGTTTTACATTTACTTTATTCAAGATTTTGGCATAAAGTTTTATTTGACTTAGGATACGTAAATACATCAGAACCTTTTAAAAAATTAGTCAATCAAGGAATGATCTTAGGTAGATCAAACTTTATTTATAGAATAAAAGGAACTAGTAAGTATGTATCATACAATTTAAAAGATAAATATGAATATACTAAAATCCATGTTGACGTAAATCTTGTTCAAAATGACAGACTAAATCTTGATTCTTTCAAAAAGTCCTCTAATGAATATAAAGATGCTGAATTCATCTTAGAAAAAGAGGAGTATATATGTGGCTTTGAAACAGAAAAGATGTCAAAATCTAAAAGTAATGTTGTAAATCCGGATAGTATCATTTCCAGATTTGGAGCTGATACACTAAGAATGTATGAAATGTTTTTAGGACCAATTGAACAATCTAAACCATGGAATACTAATGGAATAGAAGGAGTTTATAAGTTTTTAAATAGATTTTGGTCATTATTTTTTAATAATAATTCATTAAATATATCGAATGAAAAGCCATCAAATGAAGAGTTTAAAATACTACACTCTGCAATTAAAAAGATAAAAGAAGATATTGAGAGATTATCATTAAATACATGTATAAGTCAATTGATGATAACTGTGAATAATCTAAGTAAAATAAATTGTAATAAAAGAGAAATCCTTGAACCCTTAACTATTATTATTTCCCCGTTTGCACCTCATATTTGTGAGGAGTTATGGAGTAAATTAGATAATAAAGAGAGTATATCATATGCTAAATATCCAAAGTTTAATAAAGATTACTTAATAGAAAATGAATATGAATATCCAATAATGATTAATGGAAAATTAAGAGCTAAACAATTATTTAATTTAGATCTATCTAAATCAGAAATAGAAAAAGGTGTTTTTGAAATTGATAATGTAAAAAAATGGGTCAGTAAAAAAGATGTAAAGAAAATTATAATTGTTCCAAATAAAATTATAAATATCGTTTCTTAGCTTTTTTTTAAGCTATCAAGTAATTCATGTTTTAATTTATCTACCCACATTTTATACATTTTTTTAGATGGATGTAATTTATCTTCTGCAAGTAGGGATGTGTCATTTTCAGCTTTTCTAGAAATTTCAGTAATATCAAAATACATAACATTATATTTTTCAGCTAGTACCCTATTAATATCGTTGTAAGAGTTTATTTCTTTATAAATTCTTTCCTGTCCTCTTACCTTACCAAAAGGCGTCACTCCATAATCAGGTATGGATAATATAAATACATTTTTTTTATTATTAGATAAGTCTAGAGCTCTAATAAGTAAATTTTCAAATTCCATAACATATTTATCAATTTGATATCCCCTAAATTGATTATTGACTCCTATTAATAAAGAAACAACATCATATTTTTCTAAATATGATTTACTTAAAGTATCAATTAATTCATTTGTAGTCCAACCTGTTTTTGCAATTACATTAACTGAGTCAATTAATGATAATTCAGTAACAATTTGATTAGGATAGCCATCTTCAAAAGCAATATTCTCCCCTATTGTATAAGAGTCACCTAAAGCTAAATACTTTAGATTTAATTTATTAATTTCATTTTCTTGTATACAAGAGTTTAGAAAAATAAAAAAAAATATGTTATAGGTATATTTCAAATCAACCTTCTTAACACAACAACTAATACACCAATAAGGAACATTATAATTGAAATTTTATTTACTGTATGCATTGCTTTCAAACTAAAATTAGCTTTAGAATTGGGGTCTTTTTTTCTAAAGAAATAATTTAAAACTTCAGAAAAATCGAAATAATATGATATTTTTTTTTGTTTTTTACTCATAACTAGTATTTAAGGTTCAATCCAATTTCCATCTTCTTTAATTAGGTTTACAAGTTCGTCAACTCCATACTTAAAATTTATTCCTCTTTTAACAACTTCTTGGCCCCTATATAAGGTTATTTTATCTACTCCTGATCCAACATATCCATAGTCAGCATCAGCCATTTCACCAGGTCCATTAACAATACATCCCATTATTCCAATTTTTAATCCCTTCAAATGATCTGTTCTCTCCCTAATCATAGCAGTTGTTTCCTGTAAATCAAATAATGTTCTACCGCATGATGGACATGAAATAAAGTCCGTAGAGGTAACTCTGACTCTAGCAGCTTGAAGAATTTTAAAAGATAAATTATTAATTTTTTTTATTTCCTTAATTTCTGAAGAATGATTTCCAATAAATATTCCATCTCCATAACCCTGAATAAATAGACCCCCAATATCAGTTGATGAATGGATAATTAAATCATCAGAATAACTTGAATCATAATTTTTTGAAAGAATTACTGGATTTTTTATATCAAAATTCTTCAAGAAAAATGATCTCATATCAGGCATGAAATGTTCATTATTTGATTTTAAAATCAATATAAAATTTTCAGGAATTCTAATATTTTTAAATTTTTCTAGATCAGTAGTCTTTATAATTAAAAAATTAATGTTTTCAGAAAATGAATTTTTATCTAAATCTATAAATTCAGTAAATGTGAATAATGGATGATAATTTTTTTTGTTTCTATCTTTTATCCAAGAAGAATAGTTGGCAATAATTTGATAGTTTATACCTTCTTTATTTAAGTTATCACCAATATAAATATAATCTGGGGATGTATCTGATCTCTCCCATATTTTAGATTTATTGTTATATGTAATACCTACATTTTCAAATTTATTTTTATCTAATATCTCTAAATTTGAGAAATTAGAAATAACAATTGGAAAATTATCTCCGCCGATATCAAATAATTCATTAGATTCTCTTTTCTTATATTTAAAAGGAGAAAAATTAATTTTTTTTGGCTGCTTAATTAATGTATGATTAGCTCGTTTTTTATATCTATTCACTATTAGTTTAGCAACAGGAGATTCAAATTCAGGTTCTTCTGTTAAAGATACTCTTATTGTGTCTCCAATTCCATCATCGAGAAGAGTTCCAATACCTATCGCAGATTTGATCCTACCGTCTTCACCCTCCCCTGCTTCTGTTACACCTAAATGAAGAGGGTAATCTTTTAAATTCGAATTCTTTAATTTATCAACCAAAAGTCTGTATGCATGAACCATAACTAATGGATTACTTGCTTTCATAGATAAAACAATATTGTAATAGTTATGGTCTTCACAAATTCTAAGATATTCTAAAGCTGACTCAACCATGCCAAGAGGTGTATCGCCAAACCTACTTAATATTCTGTTGACAATGACCCATGATTCGTACCTATTCTCATTGCGGTACCATTTTTTTTACAAATTTTAATTAGAGGTGAAACTCTCTCATAAATTCTTTCAATTTCATCATTATATGATTTATCATCATATTCTATTTGCTTAAATCTTTTCTTGTCAGCATAGTTTCCAGGATTTATTCTAACTTTATCAACAATTTCAGCAGCAATTTCAGCAGCATTTGGAGTAAAATGTATATCAGCAACAAGTGGGATATTATAACCTTTATTAATTAGCTTATCCTTAATATTTTTTAAATTTTTAGCATCCTTTATAGTAGGAGCAGTAACTCTAACTAATTCACATCCAGCATTAATCATTCTAATAGACTGATTAACTGTTGCTTCAGTATCCATAGTATCCGTTGTTGTCATAGATTGAATTCTGATGGGGTTATTACCACCCATTTCAATACTACCAATATTTACAGGGATAGATGATCTTCTATTATATTTAAATAAATTTTTATTGAAAAAATCTTTCAAGTTTAAAGTTTAAATATCTCCAAGTTGTGGTCTAATAATAATCTCTTCAATTGTAGCTCCTCTAGAAGTGTTGAAAGCAGAATATATTGAATTAGATACGTCATCTGGTTTGATAAAACGATCATCTGGTAATAATGTTCCGTCCCAACTACCAGTCCTTACAGCTCCTGGCAAGACAGAAGTAACTTTTATACCAAGATCTTTTAATTCTTCTCTTAAACATTGACTCATTCCATAAAGAGCAAACTTTGATATACAGTAAGACCCTCCATTAGCATAAGCTATTTTACTAGCAATTGAACACATATTAAATATATGCCCCTCTTTTTTTTGAGTCATTAAGTTTACTAATCCCTTTGTCACCCAATAGTTTGAATAAAGATTAATACTAATCATATGTTCTAACGCAGAATCTTCTTCTTCAATTAATTTTCCTGGAATAAATGTTCCAACATTATTAATTAAAACATCAATTTTATCAGTTTTACTTTTAACAAAATCAATAAAATTTAAACTTCCCTCCTTTGTAGATAAATCTGAATTAATGGTAAAAACTTTTACCTTCGGATTTAAAGACTTAATATCAGACTCAAGTGTTTTTAATTCATCTGTATTTCTTGAACAGGTATAAATATTAAAGTTATTTTCAGCAAATTTGATTGCTATTGATCGGCCAATTCCTTTTGAACCCCCAGTTATTATTAATGTTTTATTCATAAGACTAAAATGATGTAATTAATTTACAAATTTGTATGTATATTAATGAATAAATAGATATTTAATTGAAAAATTTCGGAAAATACATCTTGTTTTTAATTTCTTTATTTGAAAGAAGAGAAAAACTAAAAACATATTTCAGCTTAACAATTAATGAATGTATTAAAATAGGATATGATAGTCTATTTATTGTATCTATAGTTTCAATTTTTATGGGTGCAGTTACTACAATTCAAACAGCATTTAATTTAGTTGGACCTTTGATTCCTGATTATGTTATTTCATTAGTTGTTAGAGATATGACTCTTCTTGAACTATCTCCAACTATTATAGCTATTGTTTTTGCTGGTAAAGTTGGGTCAAATATTGCAGGGGAACTCGGTACAATGAGAATAACAGAGCAGATTGACGCACTTGAAGTTATGGGAATAAATTCAAGCTCATATCTTGTACTTCCTAAAATCATTGCAGCACTTCTGATGTTTCCAATTCTAGTTGTGATTTCAGCTACCTTAGCGATTTTTGGTGGATATACTGCAGGAGTTATGACTGATGTTATAACTGGGCAAGAATATATCTATGGACTACGATATGAGTTTAATCCTTTCAATATACCATTTGCTCTTATAAAATCATATGTGTTTGCTTTCATAGTAGCATCTATCTCTTCATTTCAAGGTTACTACACCTCAGGAGGTGCATTAGAAGTTGGGAAATCAAGTACAAATGCTGTAACAAATAGTTGTATAGCCATACTAGTTGCTGATTATATTTTAGCTCAAATTTTGTTATGATAGAAATTAAAAATATTACAAAATCTTTTGATGATAAGAAAGTTCTTCACGGAATTAGTGGAAAATTTGAGAAAGGTAAAACCAATTTGATTATTGGAGCAAGTGGAACCGGAAAGAGTGTATTATTAAAATGTCTTGTAGGATTATTATCTCCAGATATAGGAAAGGTATTATTTGATGGTAGATATTTCACTGAATCTGATAAAAATACCACAACTCAAATAAGGAGAGAAATAGGTATGCTATTCCAGGGAAGTGCCTTATTCGATTCTAAAAATGTAGAAGAAAATATAAAATTCCCCTTAGATATTTTAACAGAGATATCTGAAAAAGAAAAAATTGAGAAAGTTAATCATTGTCTTAACCTTGTTGGATTAGACAAGATTAATCAAAAAATGCCATCTGAATTAAGTGGAGGAATGAAGAAAAGAGTTGGTATAGCTAGAGCAATTGTAAATGATTCCAAATATTTATTCTGTGATGAACCAAATTCAGGACTTGATCCTCTTACTGCAATTAAAATTGATGATTTAATACTTGAATTAACTCAAAAACTAAATACAACCACAATTGTAGTCACTCATGATATGAATTCAGTTATTGAAATTGGAGAATATATCATGTTTTTACATAATGGTAAAAAACTTTGGGAGGGTGATAATAAGAATATTCTGAAAACTAAAATCAAAGAACTTAATAGTTTTATTTTTTCAAATAAGCTCATGAAAAAAATAAAGTAATCTTAGTCGATTAGTGAAGCCACCCTTTTCTTAATTTTATCTTTCTTTTCAATTTCCTTGATATTTTTTTTACTTCTATAGTACCAGAAACCTGCTCCTATTAGTATTAAAACATAAGTAGACGTGAATAAATATATTATTCCTGAATTAATACTAGATGAGATTCCAGTACCACCAGAGTTTGCATCACTCTCAACAATACCTCTACACATGGAACAACCTTGAGAATATAATTCAGTTACGGATATTAAAATAATAATAAAGGGTAATATTTTTTTTATCATCGAACGTAAAAAGGACTAATCATGAAATAAACTATTACTCCAGAGACAGAAACATACAACCAAATTGGAAATGTATATTTTACTACTTTTTTGTGTTTTTCAATTTGTTTAGATAGTGAATAATAGAAAGCAAATAAAACAAATGGTACAACTACTATTGATAATAGTATATGAGAAATGAGAAAAAAGAAGTAAATAAATCTCTGATCACCTTGATATGAAGTACTTTCTACCGAAGAGTGGTATATAATATAAGAAACTAAAAAAATTGCTCCTAAAACAAATGAGGCAGTATTTAAATTTTGATGAGCTCTGAGATTTTTTTTAAACTTAATCATATAAAATGATAAGATTAAGAATAAAGAAGTTAGTGAATTAATAATTGCATTAAAGTGGGGAAGTTTATATGTCCAATCACCAAATAATTCAATTTTACTTGGCATAAAAAGAAGAACTGCTACAGCCAAGGGAATAATAATAGAAACAACTGTAATTATTTTTACTAAGTTAGTATTCATTTCTCTAATCTTAATATATCAATTTCAACATCCAATCTTTCAATTTCTCCTCTATCGGTCGAATTGAAGTAACCTCTAACATTATTCTTGGTATCGATCAATAAAATGAAGGATTTATCAAAAACAACATTTTCAACACATTTAGTTAAATTTTTAATTAATAAATTATCTACTCTTATACTCATCCATTCTAAATTACGTGGTTGATCAGATAAGGTTATAACTTTGATTTCATTGCTTATGTCCAATTTATTAATGTAGTTATCTATTAAAAGATTATCATCTCTAAGTCTGACATCCAATAATTTAATATTATTATTAGGTTCTTTAAGCAAATTTTCAATTAAGTCAGAACATGATGAGTTATAGATGGAAAGTTTATATTCATTTTGTCCAAAAAATTTAAGAAACAAAAAAACAATTACAGGAAAAAGAAGTGCAAATAAAAGGATAAAACCTTTTCGAAAAAGATTCATTAACCGTAAATAGCTTGATAAATAGCGTCAGCTTGAATAAATAATGCGCCAAGAAGCCACACAACAAAAGCAGTTGGAATAAGAATAGTCCACATCAATGATTTTTGTTCATGTCCTAAATGCATGAACTCCATAACTATATATCCAGCTTTAATAAAGGTCATTCCAATAAATAAAAATATTTTAAAACCTTTCCATGATTCTGGGAATTGTAAAGCAACATAGAATTCAGCAGCGGTTACTAATGCTAATATTCCTGCAACCCACCATATCTTAAAAATTTTTTTCTTGTCAGCCGGCTGTGGTTTTATGGTTGAAACTTCTGGTTCGATCATAACATTAAACTAAATAAAAAAATGTGAAAACAAAAACCCAAACTAAATCTACAAAGTGCCAATAAAGACCAACTTTTTCTACCATCTCATAATGACCTCTCCTCTCAAGAATTCCAACAGTTGCCTGATAAAATATTAGAAAGTTAAGCGCCACACCACTAAAAACATGGAATCCATGAAATCCAGTTATAAAAAAGAAAAAAGCTGCAAAATCTGGTGGTCCATATTGATTAAGCTGAAGGTTAGCTCCATAAATAATTGAACCATCTAGAAGTCTTGATCCTGCATCTGTTCCGTGTATAAAATGTGACCATTCCCAAGCTTGACATCCTAAAAATACTAAACCCCCAAAGATTGTCCATACCATCCATTTTTCTACTCCTTGGCGATCCATTCTATGACCTGCCTCTACAGCTAAAACCATGGTTACACTACTTAAAATTAGAATAAATGTCATCAGACCCACAAAAACTAGTGGAAGCTCTACACCATGAAAAAATGGGAATGCTTCAAATACTTTTTCAGGAATTGGCCAATATGTTTGAGAAAAAGAAAAATCTGATAAGGTTCCTTCATAACCTGGATGCCTAAACCTTATAACACCATATGCTATTAAAAATGCAGAAAATGTAAATGCATCTGATATTAAAAAGAACCACATCATGAGCTTTCCATAACTAGCCTTATAGGGCTCAGCTCCTCCTGCCCATAAATCTTTGTTAGATGTGTTTACTGTTACCGAATTAGCCATTTTTATATGTTATAAAAATACAAAGTAATAAATAAATAAACCCATAATCCAGCAAGAAAATGCCAATAAGTAGTAGACATTTCAACAAAAATCATATTTTTAGAATGTACATCTAATTTGACTGATTTACTATAAACATATAAAATAAAGAATAAACCAGAAATTAAATGAAATGCATGTACTCCACTTAGTATATATATAAATGAACCATCTGGGTGACCAACAAAATAAACTCCCCCACCAACAAGTTGAACCCAACCTAAATATTGTGTAACTAAAAACAAAATACCAGTAACTAAACTAAGAAAAAGGTATAATTTAAGACTTTTAAAATTATCTTTCTTTGAAGCAAAATAAGATAACTGTTTAAAAATACTACTTAGCAAGACTACAGCAGTTGAATAATAAAACATAGACGGAAGATCAACATTAAATCCACCGGGTTCACCTTTTTTAACAATATATGCGCTAATTAATGAAACAAATATCATTGAAATAGATATCATAAAAATCCAAACCATAAAGATTCTAGGATTCATTCTCAATATTTTAGAAGTTTGTGTAGTACTCATAAATTTAAATTTTATCTAAAATGAAACTAATTTGAACAATTGGTAAATAAATAAAAGAACCAAACATTATCTTTAATGCAGAGGATCTTGAATAATCTTTAAATAACTTAAAAGTTTGTGCAAGGAATAGAATAGCACAAAAAACAGCTATTGCTCCTGATATAATTCCAGTTATACCAAAAATAGTAGGTAATAAGCCTAATGGTATTAAAAAGAGTGTGTATGTCATTATATTGAGAGCTGTATTAAAATTTTTTTCTCCTTTACTTGGTAATAACTTAAAACCAACCTTTTTGTAATCATCATGATAAATCCATGCAATAGCCCAAAAATGAGGAAATTGCCATATAAATTGAATACTAAATATAATTATAGCTTCCATAGTAATTTCACCAGAAAAAGCT
>Ga0209433_10000119_pt1 | contig 23082 bp, 20 predicted proteins | sample METZYME_5_50m_FD_187552 | JGI IMG/M metagenome (GOLD analysis project Ga0209433, IMG submission 187552) | Marine microbial communities from oxygen minimum zone in mesopelagic equatorial Pacific - METZYME_5_50m (SPAdes) (version 2) | ecosystem: Environmental > Aquatic > Marine > Oceanic | place...
TGGCGCTGGTGCGGGTGCAGGTGCTGGTGCTGGTGCTGGTGCTGGTGATGGTGCAGGTGCTGGTGCAGATTGCGAATTCAAAAGAATAACAGAAGTTCCATTTTTTCTATTTTCTGGAGATTTGTATTCAAGTTTTAGAAAATCAAAAATATCTTTTTCTGTGAAAAACTGCTTACTTGGAGACGGCGTAAATCCATGTTCATTCATTGAATAACCCAAATCTAAAGCGTGCTGTCTCATTATTACATTGAAAGCTTTAGATCCAGTAAAATACAATATTGCAAATGCATATTCTTCGGGTGGTGCATAAAGAAAGTCTATTCTTCTAGGAGTTGCATTGGAATTATTCAATTTACCAATAGTCAGACTTTTCTTTTTTCCTCTTGACAGAAATTCTAAAATAATATTCTGTGCATTAACTTTGTCAAGAAATTTATCAAAATCACTTGGATTTTCGCTTGTGAAAATGATATCAATATCTCCGGAAGACAAATTACCTCTTCTATAGGAACCAACAATTTCAGCTTTACTATTTGGCGGTAACAATTTTTGTATTACTTTATTGTATTCGTCGATTTCACTTCTGGGAATACGTTTTAGTATATCATCAAAATATTTTAAACCAATTTTTTGTTTGTTGTTAGTCAAATCTGGTCTTTGTTTTAATTCTTCGATAGAATTAACTACTTTTGACAACTCCAAAGCTTTTTTTGGTCCAATTCCATATACTTTACACAACTGATGCAAAACGTTGTCTTTTTCTCTTTCAATTGCATTAATTTTACCAGTGTTTTGTAAACTTTCTAATTTTTTGTAAATTGCATCTCCAATTCCATGTTTTCCTTTAATTTGTTCTACAGAATGAATATCTTCTGGCATACTTAAAATAGAATCCGAAGCCAATTTATAAGCTCTAGCTCTAAAGATTTCTCCTTTATTTTTGCTAATTTCTTCTAATTCATCTAAAGCTTGAATAAAATCATTATTCCAAATTTTTGACATTTTTGTATTTATAATTTATTTTAATTGTTTTAAGTTTAAATACAAAATATGTGTTCATTTTTATATATAGTGTTTATTTACATAAACTAAAAATATTATATTAATGTTAATGAATGTCTTCAGTATCTGAAAATATACCTGAATGTACTGCAATAAATATATATGAAGATGAAGAAATTATACAAATTCCTATTGGAACAGTGAATATATTAATTGAAAATGAACAAGTACAATTGCCAATTGAAATAGAATTTGTAGATGGTTATTCAAATCCTATAAATATATTTAGTACTGAAAGTCTGGTTTATATAATAATTGCAAATACATACAATGCAATAATTATATTTACTTATTCGTGGTATTATGAGAATTATTATTTAATATCAGTCATATGTCCAATTACAGGATATTTTGCGATAATTTTTAAAACAAAAACGTCAATAATATCATATTATTGTTTGAATTTGATAGAATTATTTATACGAATTTTAATTTCAATACATATTTTGTCAGAATCATTAATTGGAGAATCTGTAAAATTTGTTTTATTTTTGGTTAGTATTTTTGGTATTTTTTGTAATACTATTATAATTAGTTTGTTGATGCGCCCGATACGAATACTTATAAATACTTGAAATAAGAATAAATTATGAATCTTTGAAAAACATAGATAATATACAATATGAACTCAAAAAAGATCCACAAATTCGGATTGGATTATTTGCATATATTTGCCATATATTTTGCATTGCATTTTTAACTAAAAAAATATTAGCATTAATTTTCTTGATACTATAATTGGGTAAATTATAAATATAATCAATTGTTTTATTTGTATTTTTGATTGCTTTTTTGTTATAATCAAAACTGCGATAAGGTTGACATAAAAAATATAGTTTTCTGATATTATTTCTAAGAATTGTGTTATATTTATTTTTCAATTGATTAGAAACATTAATATAAATGGATTTGTATGAGAAATTACGAAAATATATGTAAAATTTTGAAATCATATTATAATAATATTTGATGCATTTTATTATGTTTAATTAAAATTCTAAAATATATTCAAATAATTCTTCTGGTAAAATATTTGCTATATTCATGCAAGAAATTCGTAAATTATTTTTTTTAAGTTCTTTAAAGTATAGTTTGTCATTGTCATTGAGTTGTGATTTGTGGATAATATGATCAATAAATTTATTGTTAAAACATATTGGTAAATCATTATTTTTAGCAATAGTTTTCAATAATATTGGAATAAATTCTAATTCTGGTTCATAATTACTGATAAAGAAGTAAAAAGCATGTTCATATGAAGAAAACCTATGTCCTATTTTCCAATCATCTTCATATTTCCAAGTTTGTTTTGAAAGATATTCGTCATCTTGTGTTATTAGTGCTTTCAGATTATCATCAATGTAATAATATTTTTTATTATTTTGATGGTTATCTTGATTAACTGGAATGAACTGTTCAACATCAAAATGATCTGGAATATCAAAATCAGCATTTATGAGTCCATTATTGAACATATTATCATAAAAACTAAAACTTTGAAAAATGGAATCAACAAAACATTCTTCACATAAGAATAAGAATACATAATTACGTAAAAATGCTTTTGGATTATGTAGCAAATACATTGCGGATTCATTCCATTTAACAATTTTACAGCACGCCGAGCAAGGATAAATACAAGCTTTTGGTCTCATAACAACAGTCTCATTTTAAATATTTTTTGGATTTTTTAAATTTATACAAATAATTAATGGTAAATAATAAAGATGCTTTATCTGCGGCTGGATGGAAAAATGATAAACCAGAATCAAAAAAATTGAGACAAATGTTAGACAAAAAATGTTTTTTGAAGCCAGACAGTTTAAATTATCCTGTATGTGACAAGAATGGTAATTATGATTGCAAGGGTATTATTGCTTCAAAATTTTGGGCAGATGTTGCTGAAATTAAAGCAAAAAAGCGTAAAACACGTAAAAAGAGACCGTATTCTTTTAAAAATATAAGTAAAAAAGCAGTTAAATTGGGTAAAAAATTAGGATGTAAAAAATTTACAAATAATAAAAAATAGAAATATTTTTATGAATGAATAGCTGCATTTGATTCTGATGAAAAAAGAAGTTTTTCAAGTTCAGTTTGAAGATTTTCCGATGATTGTATACGTATTCCATATGGCGCTTTTTCGAATAACGTTTCTTGATTTATATATTGTGAAATTAAAGTATTTTGTTTTGTTTTATTTTTAATAGTATTTAATGCATTGTTAAGTTGATTTCTAATGTTATCAGGATTTTGCAAAGTTATATTTTTTACCATATTTGCATTATTCATAAATTCTTGATTATATTTGAAAGGCGTTGGTTGTGATTGATTAATTTGATCAATTAATATTTTTAAGGCAATATTTGGTATTAAGCATTTACCAATAATTTGATTTGTTTTTGGTGAAGTATTATTTTCTTCAAACCATTTAAGAATAGCCCATTTTTCATACGTATGACCGTCCTCTGCGATTACCGGATCATAAAAAATTTCAAATGTAATTGGACATTCTAGCGAAGAATTATCGTTATAAAAGAATTTTTTTGGTATTTCTTCAGAAGATGCCTTTCTCGAATGGTTTTTTGATATTTGACGACATTTCAACGTATATTTAGGCATATAATAAGAATCTAAAAAAAAATTAATAATTTGTAAGTACTTATGATACAAAATATTTATTTATATCTGATGTTTTGAGTGGTGAATCTGTGATTTTAATACCACAATATGGTTTGGGTTTCAAAGAATAATTTACAGGTGTGTATATCTTCCATTTAATAGCATGTGCTAATATAAACCTAAAATTTTCCCAAAATTCTTTTTTATGACCAATTGATATTGTCATTACATGTGCCATTTCGTGTAATGCAACAAATGTAATTGTATTGATATCTATTAAAGATTGTTTTTTATTTCTTGCTCTTATGCACAATACTATTTTTTCTCCTTTATTTAGACTATAACTTGTTTGGTTTAATTTGGGTAATGATTCTCTTATTTCATGACCTTTGAATCGTTTTTTTAATAGATTCACTCCCTTATGTTTGGTTCCATATTTTTCAGACATTCTTGAAACTAGTTTATGTAAACGTTTACTTACATTTGCGAGTAAATCTGCAGCTTGTTGTTTATCATCAGTATTGCGAACAACATAAATTTTATTGTCAATTCTTGATCGAACGTATATTAATTTCGGATTATAATACGAATAAAAAATATAAAACACTATCGCAATAATTGCTATACTATATAGTATTTCGTACATGGATTATTATTAGTAATACATTTTATTTAATTAGTGAATTTTATATTTTATTTCCTCCAACGCCTTCCACATTCGAGACAAGTAATGAATATAGTTTCTGCTTCATCTGCACTTCTAGTTTGCATTGTATAATAGGTTGTTTTATTTCCTTTGCACCTTGCACAAGTGAATTGATTTGTAGCTTGACCATAATCAATTTCTGAAATAACTGCATCTCTTTTTTCTTTTTCCTGAACAATTTTTTCCCATCTTTCTGGAAATAGTTTATTTGGTGGTAAAAATGCAATTTCATGTGGTTTATAATCTCCATTTTTGAGTTTTTGTAACAATTGTTTATTTTGAACGTAGCAACCAGGCATAATATTTGCACAGATTTGTTTCAACTTGTTTTTATAAATGTTAATAAAATTATTATTTTCCCATGTACATGGCTCATGACGTTCTTTTGCTTTCCAAATAGAGAAATTAAAAACTCCTTTTTCTAGATTATTAGTAATATTTTCATCATTAATAATCTCAGATAATATTGTTTTACTGTTATTTCTGATAACTTCACCTTTCATTGTTATATGTTATATATTACATTTAGTGTTAAATGACTTCATTTTTTTTCCTTCTCTATGTACATGAAACTTCAACTAAAGAAATTTGATATGTCATCAATTGCACCGGATAAGGTTGTTGTAATGATTGGGAAAAGAAATACTGGTAAAAGTTTTTTAGTTAAAGATTTATTATGGTATCATCAAAAAATACCTGTTGGAACTGTAATTTCTGCTACTGAATCTGCAAATTGTTTTTATGGAAATATGGTTCCACCAATATTTATTCATAATGAATATAATGAAGATATTATACAAAGGGTATTAACTCGTCAGGAGAGACTAATTAATAAAAAACGTCAAGGTGGGCATAATGCTGCACTTATTAATCCAAGTGCTTATTTAATATTAGATGATTGTTTATATGATAATTCTTGGACAAGATCAAAACATATTCGTTCTTTATTTATGAACGGAAGACATTTCAAAATGTTTTTTATTATAACAATGCAATATGCTCTTGGTATACCGCCTAATTTAAGAACAAATATTGATTATGTGTTTATTTTGAGGGAAAATATAGTTCAAAATCGTAAAAGATTATATGAATGTTATGCTGGTATGTTTCCAAATTTTGAAGTATTTTGTCAAATTATGGATCAATGTACAGAAAACTATGAATGTCTTGTAATTAACAACAATGCTCAAAGTAATCGTATTGATGAGCAGGTTTTTTGGTATAAAGCATCGTCTCATCCTCCATTTAGATTAGGAAAACCGGAAGTTTGGAATTATAGTAGAAAAAACTATAATGGTGAGTCTGGCGGAAGTGAAAGTGATAGACAATGGGATCCATCGGCTTTCAAAACAAAATCAAATAAACCAACAATAAATGTTCACAAATACAATTCGATATTATAAGTTATTAATTAAATCATTTATGTTTTCTGGTATTACATCTATTTGTTTTTTGGTTATAATGACATGAATCTGGATCATTTTCGTCTTTATTTTTTGTAGAAACGCAATGTTTTTTTGTTTTATTTTTAATTTTGTCAGATAATTTACAATAAGTAATGTTGGTATTTTCATCTTTTTTAGGAGCTGATTCTGTTTTTGTATTGCATCTTTTTGTTTTATTATTGTAGTTACAATTTATAATATCATTTTCACTTTCATTTTTTGTTGTAACACAATGTTTTTTTGTTTTTGACTTTTCAGATAATTTACAAAATTTTTCAGGAACTGTATTTGTTATTGCTGGCGCTGGTGCAGGCGCTGGTGCAGGTGCTGGTGCGGGTGCTGGTGCTGGTGCTGGTGCTGGTGCTATTGCTATTGCTGGTGCAGGTGCAGGCGGTGGTGTTGGTGCTGGTATTGTGGATGTTGGTTCTGGACTAGATTCTTCTGGACTAGATTCTTCTGGACTAGGTTCTTCTGGATTAGGTTCTGGTGTTGTTGGTGGTTCATGTATTATTGTTGAAGAGATGCCTTCAATCGAATATGTATTACTCATGTTTAACAAATCTAATATTTCTGTTGAAAGTTCATTTAAATGTATATTAAATGCGTTGTTGTCATTATATCTATTTATAAAAATAGGATAATATTTATCAGAATGTTTATAAAACAACAAAAAGAAATTTTGTTTATTTGATTTTGGCAAAATCTTTTTTGCAGAATCAATATCAAATATTATAATGCCTATATCTAGCATATTTGCAATTTTCGACCATTGATTTTTATTTTGGTATTCATTTAGTTGTTTATGATATTTAAATGGTGCAACTTTATTAATCCATGAATATTGATCATTATTATCGTATTTGAAATCTCTTAATAATATTTCTTGCCATTTTCTGGGTAAATGTGTTCCATTTTTTGTTTTTAAATAGTCTGTTTGATTTAAAATATATTGATTATTATCCAAATTAAGATTTGGTATATATTTTTTATATTTTTCTTGTTCAATTTTATTTTTGATATATTGGTCTTTAGATTTGTTATTATCAAATATAATTGAATCATTTTGTATTGATGATAAAGAATCTAAAAATGTTGGAATTCTGGAACTACTAATATCTTCTTTTCTTGAATAATTATATTCAAATTCTTTCAAAATTATTGATAAATATTCTTTTTCGATTGGGGTTTTTGCGTTAGCTGCGTTTTGAATATCTTCAATAGTTGGATTATGTTTTTTTTGTCCTAAATTTTTAGAAATATTCATGATAAATTTATCATATTCTGACCAAAATTTATTGAATTTGGTAACATATTTAATTCTATCATCAATGTTTTGTTTTTCAGGTATGCAAGTATAAATAGTTTTTAGACTTTTTTTAAGATTAATTATATTATGAGATCCAAGATCGCTTTCTTCAATTGGAACAATGTCATCCGTTTCTAATACTAATCCGTTAATCTTATTATTAGAAAAATTAATTGTATATTCCAATGGTTTTGTTTTTACATTATACTTTTTAAGTAATGTATAGAAATATATAGCTTTATTGAATGTTGGTAGATTATTGCATGGAATTTTATCTAAAATAAGTATTTTTGGGTCGTTTGGTATTGAAGCAATTTTTACTGGAATATAAAAGCTATATTCTTGATGTTTAACTAATATTCCTTTAATTTGGTTATTTTCATTTATAATTTGAGCATATATTTTGATTTTTATAAAATCAAGAATCGTTTTAAGTTGTGAATAAGTAAGTGGATTTTTAACGTAATTATTTTTTCTTAAATAATTGATAAATTTGTTAGGATATGTTATTCCACAATGTATTCTAAGTGGTGCTACATAGTCCCATGTTTCTTGAGTATCAAATAGTTTTGTATTTATTTTAGAATTTGTTGAATATCTTACAATTGGTTCATAAACAATAGAATTATTGGAATATCTAAAAGTAATAAAAGCTGTTTTTGTTTTTTCATAGCCATCACCGTAATGATAGAAATACGATTCACCATTATATGGACACACATAATCAATTTTAGAGTTACCATCATTTGATATAGAAATATTAAAAAGGTAAAGATTAAGTCCATATTTCCATATTACTCCGGGGGAACATAATATTGGCCACCATATTGTATGATCGTGTTTAATATTTTTATCGTTAATGAAATTTACGATATTTGTGTGTGAAGTGAATGCTTTTTTATGAAGTTCATTGTCTGAAATATTGTATTTTTTTAGCCATTCTGAATATTTGGAATAAGATTTTAAAGGTGCGGAAAACATATTTAATAATAGTCCTGAGCATGTTCTTATAATTTGCTTTGGAATACTTAAATTTTTGATTATAAGATTTATCAATTCTGTTTCAGATAATCCTGTTAACCAAGCAAATGTTTTAAAAAATGAATTTACTAATGCTTCATTGAAATCATTGTAAATACCTTGTCTAAGAAAGAATGTAGATTTAATTTTTGGTAAGCTACCATATGATAGTTGTGCTGCATTTTGAAACATTTTATGCATAGATTCTGGAATATCTCCTAATTTATTTTTAGCTAATGGAAATGAAGTTGTTTTTAGAACATAAATATCTTTATTTTTCTTTTTAGAAAGAGATTTTGATTTTATAGTCTTTTTTTGCTGTTGTCTTTTTCTTCTGCATGGGAAGGCGCCAATTTGTTCTTCATTATCTTGTGTTTTCAAAATTAAATCTTGTGGAACTAATTTAATAAAATTTCCTGGATTTTTTTTTGTATTAATAAGAGTGTAATCGTTTTTTTTACATATTGGACAAGTATCATTTTGTAAAAGTTCTTTTTCTGCCATAGGTACCATACATCTTAAACATATGCATTCACAAGATAAATACCATATATTTCTGTATTCTTTAAAGTCCAAAATTCTTTTAATGTTTTTATTTGCATTTTTTTCATAATCTTTTAATCTTTTTAGAACTTCTTCATATTCGCCTTTATTAAATGCTATAGGATGTGCAGTCGTTGGATAACATGAAGTAATGAATGAAGCTCCTCTTCCGGAACTAGTTTTTTCTCCAGTGAGTGTGAAAACTTGACTATATAAGCCTGGGTCATAATATTTGATTCTTTTGGAGCGATATTCTCTAATATTAGACTCTTTTGATTTTGAAATATCCCAATTATTTGGTGGTAAATCAAATTCAATTTGTGTTCTAATTTGTGGTGGTGGTGGTAATATAATATTATTTTTTTTACTTACTTTAACTTTTGAAAAAGATGCAATTTGTGTGGAATCATTTTCATCATTTTCTTCATCTGACTCTTCTTCAATTTCTTCTGTCACAAGTATTTTTGGATCTTCTGAATCAAATTCATCATCTATATCATTTAGTTCTTCATCATTAAATACTAATTGTTCATCATCATCTATGGTTTCAAGAAAGGCATCTAAATCATCTTCATCATTTTCTTCGTTTTCTTCATCAATTGATGTATCTTTTGTAACAACATTATTTTTTTCTTTTTTGATTTTTTTTATTCTATTGGACCACAAAACCTTTCTAATCATTTTAACAGCATAATTGATTTCATCAAAATTTTTTCCGTAATATATTATTTTAATATTGTTTGAATCAGATAGTGATATGTGAAATACATTTCCATTAACTTGATTAGTATTTGTTGTTGTTGATAATGCAGTATTAATAATTGATTTTGCCTCTTTATTTGATATCATAAATAATATTCCGAGTTTTGAAGCAACATCTTGTTGACTAATATTTTGCCCTAAAAATTCTTTAGCAATTTGTATACGTTTTTCGGGGTTTTGATAATTAGATATTTTAATAAATTTTAATCTTTTTTTATCATTTTTGACATCATATGTAAAAAATGGTATATTTGAATTGAATTGTTCAATTAAATTGGTATTAATGTTGATATTCTTTTTTAGATAAATTGATGTAATAATATTCCTGTATTTAATATTTTCAAATAAATAATTTTCTATAGTGTTTTCAGTAATATTATTGATTGGAATAATAATCCAATTTACTATATTTTCATATATATTTCTCCATTTATTGATGTCAATATTGTTAGAAATTTCTGAATGGCATGCTAATTTTAGATTTCCGTCAATATGTAAAGACACATAAACAATAGTTTTAATAAATTCAAATTTGAATTGCAAATTTTTTTGTTTATTTCCTTTTTCCGATGTAAATCTTGACCAAAATTTTTCGTCACTTGTCATTCCAACAGCAGGTGAAAAAATTTTAGTTTGTACTTTTTCTAAATTAGATAATCTACAAACTGGAATATTTTTGTTCAACTGAAATTTTTTAAATAATCTATCTAAGTTTATATTTTCTTTGTTTTGAGTAATATCTGCTAAAATAGCACTATGTGCAACAAAATTTTCTTTGAGTTTTGAGGAAGGAATAATTTCAGATTCTAATTTTGTAACATTATCAGAATGTAGTTTAATATTATTAATAGTTTCTTGAGTTAAAGGTTTTGATTTGATATTTTTCCAATCTTTAATCCAATTTGCTCCATTTACAATATCTAAATTATCTTTAGTAATAATGTTAATATGATTTTTGTTTGGTATAATATCGTATGATTTATAGTTTGAATATTTTCCATTTTCGTTAAATGGAGAATTAATTTCTTCAATCCAAACATATATGTCATCAGGTGATTTTGCAATCTTAGCATAAACACATAATTTTGATTTCAATTGAAATATTGTATCAAAATTACTACATATTTGATTAATAGTTTCTGATTTTGTACCAAAATTGATAGTTTTTTTTTCTTTATTTTTATCATAATGATACACATTGAAGGTCATAATAATCTTATTGTTAATGTATATTTAAAATCTAGAAAAGCATATTTATTATAAATTTTGTTCTACATTTTGTTCTATATCTGTGTCATCATTTGTTGTATCAGTTGTTGGTGTAAATAAATGCGTTGACGGTGTCCAAAGTCCGAAACCATTATTTGTTGTAACTGGTTCCCAATAATTTTTTGGTGGGATTAATAATTGTAAAAACGGTTTATAATATTCAACATCAGTTTTAGTTAATCCATATATACGATTTATTCTTGATTCGTATAAACAACGTAATATATCTTTTATTAGACGTTTATAGGAAACTTCTGTTAAAATGTTCGAATCAAGCAATAAGTTTGTAATATTAATTATAATAGGGAAAGTAATATCATCATTCCATCGGTTAATAATTGCTTCAAGATATCCCCATCTTGATGCGCATAATTTTGGAAGGACCATGCATTGTTCACCTATTATAACGAAAACATAATTTTCATTAAAACACGATACTAAATGTGTTTCACATGTAATATCATTTGTATAAACAGTATTCTTCAAACTGTCTAATAAATGAAAAGAACTAATATTATGTTTAATTATTAATTTCTTGCGAATATGATACATTTTATCATAATATTCTAAATCAACTAAATTATTCATTTTATATTATTAACTATAATTTGTAAATTCTTTAATACATAATATGTATTAATTACTAGAATAAATTGGAATATGTATCAATATCGAATGTTTTAAATTATCCAAATTTTTTTTCTTATATAGATTTATACAATGGGAGGAGGATTAATGCAACTCGTAGCATATGGTGCTCAAGACATTTACCTTACAGGTAACCCTCAAATTACTTTCTTCAAAGTAGTTTACCGCCGCCACACAAATTTCTCGATGGAAGCCATCGAACAAACTTTCAATGGTTCAGCCGATTTCGGCAAACGTGTAACATGCACTGTTTCACGTAATGGTGACCTTATGCACAAGGTTTACCTTCAAGTTACTGTACCAGCCTGTGCCGCTGGTTATGTACCAAATCTCGGTCAAGCTCTTATCAAATTCGCCGAAGTCGAAATTGGTGGACAACGCATTGACAAACACTACGGTGATTGGATGCACATCTGGAACGAGCTTTCACAAGAAACCGGAAAGAAGGCTGGTTACAACGACATGATCGGTGCTGCCCTCGGCGCGAACTCGGCCGAAACCGACCTTTACATTCCTCTTGAATTCTGGTTCTGCCGCAATCCTGGACTTGCTCTTCCTCTCATTGCTCTTCAATACCACGAAGTCAAGATCAACATTGAATTCCGTGCTCTTTCGGAACTTACTACTACAGCTGCTCTTTCACTTTCGGCTGCTTCGCTTTATGTTGATTACATCTACCTTGATACTGATGAGCGCCGCAGATTTGCCCAAGTTTCACATGAATACCTTATTGAACAAGTTCAATTCACTGGTGATGAATCAGTATCGAGCGTCAGCAACAAGATCAAGCTCAACTTCAATCACCCATGTAAGGAACTTGTCTGGGTTGTCCAAAGAGATGCTTCCGTCGATGCCGATCCCGATGGTGGCAGATTCGATTACACTGATGGTACTGAAAACCCTGTCTTAATTGCCAAGCTCCAACTCAATGGTCATGACAGATTCTCGGAGCGCATGGGTCGTTACTTCAATCTTGTCCAACCTTACCAACACCACACCAATGTCCCCAAGACTGGTATCAACGTTTACTCGTTTGGTCTTAAGCCTGAAGAGCACCAACCATCTGGAACATGCAACATGTCCCGCATCGACAACGCTACTCTTCAACTTACCCTCACCGCCGCGACTGTTGCGGGCGACGCCGATGCCAAGGTTCGTGTTTACGCTACCAATTACAATGTCCTCCGTATCATGAGCGGTATGGGTGGTCTTGCTTACAGCAATTAAGTCTAAAATAGTCTTAATTATATTCTTTAAGAATATTGGTAACCACAAAATTATAAAAATTTAAAAACTAAAAACTAAAAAACTAAAAAACTAAAAAACAAAAAACAAAAAAACAAAAAAACTAAAAAACTAGTATTTTAAGTCAGAAATTTTTATTTGCCACATATTATTTACTTCAAATACTTATCAATGTATGTCAATTCCACATTAATAAATTGGAATATGTGTCAATATCGAATGTTTTAAATTGTCCAAATTTTTTTTCTTGTATAGATTTATACAATGGGAGGAGGATTAATGCAACTCGTAGCTTATGGTGCTCAAGACATTTACCTTACAGGTAACCCTCAAATTACTTTCTTCAAAGTAGTTTACCGCCGCCACACAAATTTCTCGATGGAAGCCATCGAACAAACCTTCAATGGTGCTGCCGATTTCGGCAAACGTGTAACATGCACTGTTTCACGTAACGGTGACCTTATGCACAAGGTTTATCTTCAAGTTACTGTACCAGCTTTATCCAGTGGTACATATGTAAAGGACCTTGGTCAAGCTCTTATCAAATTCGCCGAAGTCGAAATTGGTGGACAACGCATTGACAAACACTACGGTGATTGGATGCACATCTGGAACGAGCTTTCACAAGAAGCTGGAAAGAAGGAGGGTTATGGTCTCATGACTGGAGCTGGCTCCGCCACCGCGGGTATCAGTGCTGAAACCGACCTTTACATTCCTCTTGAATTCTGGTTCTGCCGCAACCCTGGACTTGCTCTTCCTCTTATTGCTCTTCAATACCACGAAGTCAAGATCAACATTGAATTCAGCGCTCTTTCGGAACTCACTGCTGCCACTGGTCTTTCACTTTCAGCTGCTTCGCTTTACGTTGATTACATCTACCTTGACACTGATGAGCGCCGCAGATTTGCCCAAGTTTCACATGAATACCTTATTGAACAAGTTCAATTCACTGGTGATGAATCAGTATCAAGCGTCAGCAACAAGATCAAGCTTAACTTCAATCACCCATGTAAGGAACTTGTCTGGGTTGTCCAAAGAGATGCAGACGGCGTCGAGAAATTCGATTACACCGACGCATCTGGATTAAACCCTGTCTTAATTGCCAAGCTCCAACTCAATGGTCACGACAGATTCTCGGAGCGCATGGGTCGTTACTTCAATCTTGTCCAACCTTACCAACACCACACCAATGTCCCCAAGACTGGTATCAACGTTTACTCGTTTGGTCTTAAGCCTGAAGAGCACCAACCATCCGGAACATGCAACATGTCCCGCATCGATAACGCCACTCTTCAACTTACCCTCACATCTGAGACTGTTGCCACTGATGCTAAGGTCCGCGTTTACGCCACCAATTACAATGTCCTCCGCATCATGAGCGGTATGGGTGGTCTCGCTTACAGCAATTAAGTCTAATATGATCTTAATTATATTCTTTAAGAATATTGGTAACCACAAAATATAACCCCAAACCCCAAACCCCAAAAACTTAAAACTGAAAACAAAAAAAAACTAAAAAATTTTAAAAACTTAAAAAAACTTAAAAAACTTAAAAAAATTAAAAAAAACTAAAAATTTTTTTGTAAATTTATTTTGCGAATCTTTTATGTTATTCTTAAAAAACAAGATCTTATATACTCATCTAATGTATTACATCCAATATGGCTTTGCATTTTTATGACATTCACAAAATAACATAAAAGTCTTTTTTTTACATCGTTTTCCAGATTTTGTTTTTGCACAACATCGTTGTTTTGGCGTTTTTTTTCTTGAATTATGGAATAGAAGCGTGATTCTTTTAGCATTTGCTCTGTTATCATAAATTCGGTCACCAAATGCCTCATCTTTATGATACAATTTACTATAATACTTGATAGAATTTGCAGAATATACTGTTGTTGGCATAAATGTTTTCATGTATTTGCGAAGAGTGTTATTCAATGTTGTTTCTCTTTTTTTACAAAGAAATGTTTTGCTGAAACATGTATTTTCCAAATAGTCAAACACTATTTCAAGCATTTCATTTGGAATATCTTTTGCCAAAGACATTTCATTTGGAATATCTTTTGCCAAAGACATTTTATTTTTTGTTTAATACTAAAAGTTTAAGTATTTTGATAATTAAATCAAAAGGAATATTATGTTCATTTTTTTATAAAAGTTTTTTGGAACAAATTATATTCCAATCTTTAAAGTGTTTATTGTTGCAATCAACTAAAGCGATTTTATCAAAAATAACAGTATTTGATAATTTTTCAATTTTTTGTATTTCTTCATTAGTAATTGATTCATTGTACTTATAAAAAAGAGATACATGAAAATTTTTTGGAAAACATTCTTGAATATTTTCTGTTTTTAGAATATAATATAATGCGTTAAAATTGTGTTCTTTATCCAAAGTATATTTTTCAGCTAATTCCATAATTTGTGAACTAATTTTCAATTTGGAATATATATTCCTTGCATCAGAAAGTGTTAAACTATGTTTTATTGTCATATGAAAAATAAATCCATTTGTATAATTGTTCCAATTTGTGTTATTAGGTAAAAGCCAAATACAATAACCGAAGTTTTTCATAAATGATGAAATTTTTTTTCTTAAATTATATTTTAAAATACGTAAAAAATATAACATTAAAAGATTTATTTAAATGATAAAATGTATGCAATCAATCTAGAAAGAAGAAAAGATAGATTAGAATCACTTCTTAAAAGGTTTCCACTAAATAAACAAAGTTTAAAAATATTTCCTGCAATAGATGGTGCATCTATTGAGGAGATACCTACTTATTTTGAAAAACTTTCATATGGAGAAGTTGGTTGTTTTTTGAGTCATAAATCATTATGGGAAATGGCTCTAAATAAATTAGATTCGGATTATATTGTTATTTTCGAAGACGATGCTCAATTTTCAAAAAATTTTTCAGAAAAAATGAAAGAACATTTAAAAACTCTAAAATGTTTAGATTTTGATAGTATATTCTATATTGGAGGTCGATTTACAGAAGATTATAAAATGAAAAATTGTGTTAAAGTAAATGAAAATATGGTGAAATATGATTATGATACAATTTGGAATAATATGGATTGTGATAGAACGTCTAATGCTTATATAATTAGCAAAAAATGTTGTGAACTACTTTTGAATGAATTTAACAAAAGAAAACAAATTCCTAATTATGTATTTCCACCTATTGATCATTATATGTTAATAATATTGAGGCTAAATAAAAAAGAGATTTACCATAGTTATCCTCTTATATGTTATAGTGAAGTAGATTCAGAATCGGATATAGGCAGTATATCTCGTAAAGCACAATGTTCTGATTATGATTTTTGGCATTTTGCTAATGCGATTAGATAATTGTAAATAATATTTTTTTTAAATATATGGATAAAAAAAGACCTTCTTGGGACGAATATTTCAAGGAAATTGTCCAAGTTACGGCGAAACGTTCTCCTTGTGAACGTTTAAAGGTTGGATGTTTATTGGTTAGAGATAATCGTATTATTGCTCAAGGATATAATGGATTTTTACCTGGTTGTAGTCACAAATCAATTGTCGTTGACGATCATGAGCAAGCAACAATACATGCAGAGCAAAATGCTATTTGTGATTGTGCAAAACGTGGTTCAAGTTGTAATGATTCAATTGCTTATGTAACACATTATCCTTGTATTAATTGTACAAAAATTTTATGTGCTTCAGGTATAAAAAAAATAAAATTCTTAAATGACTATAAAAATAGTGATGTTGTGGGTTCAATTGCTTGTGAATCTAATGTAATTATTCAAAAAATATAAATAATATTATTCTAATATGAAAAAGATTGGTATATATTTTTTATGTGTAAATGCTAGAACTTTTTAAGTTGTTTTTGTGCCATTCTGGTGCGAAATAATTAAAAATTTTTATAATAATACGTATATTCATATTTATATATATTACGTATTTTATCTATATTTTCTTTAGTAATTGTATTCCTAATTTTAAATGAATCATATTTTCCACTATTCTTCTTAAAATTAATATCAAAACAAATATCATGACTATCAAGAAATTTCTTTAATTCATTCATATTTTCTAATTTAAATATGGATATATCAAATCGTTTATCTAAAATTTCAGTATAATCAATTATTGGCATTGGATGTGTGCATAAATTAGCAGATTTTTCTAATCCAATAGATAAATAATCATTTATTGTATAGTTATATTTTCCTTTATATGTATAATTGAATTCTTTTGAAAAATCCAATAATGCGTTTTTGGTATGACAGTAGCCGTTTGGGCCGCAATAATAAGCATGCCAATCCTTATCGAATTTACAATAATTAAAGTTACTTATTAATCTATCTATCGGTTCTCTTATTACAGTAAAGTATTTATAATCATATGGATTTTTTCCAATAACTTTCATAAATTTTACTATTGTTTTCATGCATGCATGCATCCAATTACCATTATATTTTTTTATAGCGGGGCATTTCGCGATGTTCTGTCTGCGGCGCCATGGCTCGCCAATAAAATTAATAAAACCTTGTCTTTTTAATGTTTCTACTAAAGTTTGAGAACCACATTTAGGATTACATAAATAAATCAGTTTTTTTTTCTCGTGTATCCACATAGTAAAAAAAACTGATTTAAATACAAATATATGATTTTTAAATAAAAAGAATTTAAATAATCTAGATTTAATCTAAGTACATGAATAGAATATATTTTTTGTGTGGAAATGCGAGAACTTTTTAAGTTGTTTTTGTGCCATTCTGGTGCGAAATAATTAAAAATTTTTATAATAATACGTATATTCATATTTGTATATATTACGTATTTTATCTATATTTTCTTTAGTAATTATATTCCTAATTTTAAATGAATCATATTTTCCACTATTAAGCTTACAATTAATATCAAAACAAATATCATAACTATCAAGAAATTTTTTTAATTCATTCATATTTTCTAATTTAAATATGGATATATTAAATCGTTTATCTAAAATTTCAGTATAATCAATTATTGGCATTGGATGTGTGCATAAATTATCAGATTTTTCTAATCCAATAGATAAATAATCATTTATTGTATAGTTATATTTTCCTTTATATGTATAATTGAATTCTTTTGAAAAATCCAATAGTGCGTTTTTGGTATTTATCTCCCCTGGACCGCAATAAAAAGCATGCCAATCCTTATCGAATTTACAATAATTAAAGTTACTTATTAATCTATCTATCGGTTCTCTTATTACGGTAAAGTATTTATAATCATATGGATTTTTTCCAATAACTTTCATAAATTTTACTATTGTTTTCATGCATGCATGCATCCAATTACCATTATATTTTTCTATAGCGGTTTCTATGTCGCTGTTCTGTCTGCGGCATGATTCGCGAAGGCGTGGCTCGCCAATAAAATTAATAAAACCATGTCTTTTTAATGCTGCTAATAAAGTTTGAGAACCACATTTAGGATTACATAAATAAATCAGTTTTTTTTTCTCGTGTATCCACATAGTAAAATTAAATAAAATTAAATAAAATTAAATAAAATTAAATTTAAATACAAATAGGTGATTTTAAAAAAAAATAATCTAGATTTAATCTAAGTACATGAATAGGATATATTTTTTGTGTGGAAATGCGAGAACTTTTTTAAGTTGTTTTGATTCTGCATATGAGAATATTATAAGTAAATTGTTCGAAAATAATAATAAACAAAATACTCATATTTTGTTTTATTTAAAATGCGACGATCCTGGTCCTAGGGGTATTCAATATTGGGATTTTGAATATGATCTTATTGATAAAAACAAATTAAAACAAGAAATAGAGCGTTATGAGAAAAAATATAAAAACATTACTTTTCATTCAAAATTATTAGATACAAATGAAATTGGTGATAATGAATTATTAAATCAAGTAAAAGATAGGTCTAAATATGTTGAAGGTTTTGAAAGAGATAATATATTTTTGAGAGCATTACACTTTAACTATAATATAGAACAATGTGGTAAAATAATAGAGGAAATACAAAAAAAAAATAATATTGAATTTGATTTTTTTATATTTATACGACCAGATCTGTTTTTTAGCAAATGCTGTTCTAATATAAATAATTACGATAAAAACAAAGTAATTTGCTCTTGTTATTCTCCATTTACACCAAATAAAAAACGTGCAACACCACTTTATGCAGGATGTGATCTACTTGCAATAATTCCAAAGAAGTATAAAGATGCGTTTTTTTTTGAAAGAATGCGATTAATAAGAACAAATACTGAGCATGTTTTCAAATCTGCGGAGCCACTATATTTGCATACGCTTGGCTCATATCAACGAATACAAATAGGTGATTTTAAAATAAAAAGAATCTAAACAATCTAGATTTAATATAAGTAGATGAATAGGATATATTTTTTATGTGGAAATGCAAGAACTTTTTTAAGTTGTTTTGATTCTGCATATGAGAATATTATAAGTAAATTGTTCGAAAATAATAATAAACAAAATACTCATGTTTTATTTTATTTAAAATGCGATGATCCGGGGGCAAAAGGACAAAAATATTGGGATTTTGAATATGAACCAATTGATATACAGAAATTAAAACAAGAAATAGAGCGTTATGAGAAAAAATATAAAAATATCACTTTTTATTCGAAATTATTAGATACAAATGAAATAGAAGATTCTAAATTAATAGGCCAAGTAAAAGATAGAACAAAATATGTGGAGTTTTTAAATGATGATAAAAAATTATTGAGAGCATTGCATTTTCATTACAATATAGAACAATGTGGTAAAATAATTGAAGAAATACAATTAGAAAATAATATTGAATTTGATTATTTCATATTTATAAGGCCTGACTTATGTTTCACTAAACCCTGCTCAAATATATATAGTTATAATGCAAACAAAATCACTTGTTCAAATTATCCGCCTTTCGGAAGTCGTGGGGCTGGTTATATACTAATAGATCATATTTCAATAATACCTAAGAAATATATGCATGATTTTTTTTATTCCAAATTGCATCTAATTAAGAATAATATTACATATGAATTTAAAAGCAGTGAAGAAATATATACTCACTGCATAAGAGATAAATATGAAATAAAGCAAATTGGTGATTTTGGTATACGTCGCATCTAGTTTTTGTTTATACTATATATATATGTCAATCTTTAAAATATGAATTAATATAATAATATTAATAATGGTTCATGATTTAAATTTTTTTTTAAAAAAAAATAAAAAAACGGGTTTCACTGGTGGTACCAGTCCTGGTGAAGAGAAGGTTTCTGATGAATACACAGAACCATCATTTGGATTTGGAAGCCCATCTGAATCCAGATCAAAACTACAACAGCTCAGACAAGAAGCTGCACAAGCTCAAGAAGAAAAGGAAAAGTATTACCTTACTCCCGATGGACTTGAACACGCAAGGCGCGAACAGTTAGCAGACTCTCGCAGACAACGAAAAATAACAACATATTTAAATAGAAGAAGATTGGAGAGAGAGGATCAGCTCAGAAAAGAAGCTGCAAATCCGATACAAGCCCTGCCCACACCACCAACAGCTGTGCATACGCCTCCGGAGAATCTGCTTCCTGACGTCGGCGCCTGTCTGGCGCTGGCACAAAAGACTAATCGTGTTGATTGGTATACTTTTTCGCCCACTTGCGAAAATCTTAATCGTAAACAGAAACGCCAACTAAGTCGTAAGCTATCAATATTACAAGCAATATTTAGAGGAAATATGGAACGCAAGAAAATTTCTGAAATTCCAAAATTAGTACAAAATGAAGATTTAGATCAATTAGCAATGCGCAAAAAAGTTTTTCGCGAACGCAAACAAGACATGGAAGCTAAGGAAAAATTAGATAAATTAATAGCAAAATCTAAAGTTGAATATGAATCTGACTTCGTAAATAAAAGAATATTACCTGGTTCTGTTGGAAAACCCAACATTATGCCAGATGGTTATAGTGGTGATATGAAATCCGGACCAAGAAATTCAAGAAGATATAACACTTCTAACTCTGAAATGGACTATAATATATCAAAAAATTTTGTAGAACCAAATAGAAAAATAATTAAAGAAGGACCATTTGAATATATATACAAAAATGATAAAAATATAGTAGACGAACCTCTTCAACCTATGTCAATATACGCAAATGTTGAAGAAGAATTAAAGAAACACAATCAAAAAATATCTGAAAAATTAGATAAATTTTATATAGCAGATATGGAATTATATAAAAAAATTAGAAATATTGAAAGACAAAAAGAAGATAAAGACGGTTTTTTGGACGAAGATGGAAAAGAAGTAGAACTAGATCCAGAGCAAAAAGAATTTTTAGAAAAATATAAAAAATTTAAAAAAGATAATGCTGAAGGTGAAACAGTAATTGTAGACACACCAAATAATACTAAATATGAGTTATATATTGACAAAAATGGATTAGTAACAGTTTTAAAATATATTGACGAAAACGGATTAATAACTGATTTCAATGAAAAGGACGAATACGAAGACTCTCAAGATCAAACTGGTGGTAGTAATAATGATAGACATCTTTTTGACGCATTAGAAAATAATGATTTAGAACAAATGAAAGTAGCTATTGAATCTGGTGCTAATGTAAATGTACAAAATCGTCGTGGTACTTCTCCTCTTATTTCTTTAGCCAAAGGCTACTACTACCCAAATGCAGAAATTGTTGATTTATTATTAACTAATAATGCGGATCCAAATTTACAAGATAGAGGTGGTGAAACAGCACTTCATTGGGCAGCTGCTAAAGGATATTTAGAAATAGTAAAAAAATTATTAGAAAGTGAAAATATTGACATAAATATAACAAATATAGATGGGCGCAATGCTCTTCATAGCATTTTTGATGATGATGAAGAAGATCTTTTTGATCTAGAGCATGTAGAAACAATTATGAAACTTTTAATAGAAAAAGGGATAAATATAAATGAAACAGATAATAGTGGAAAAACTGCACTTCATTTGGCAGCGAAACAAAATCACGGAAATGCTGTTGGTATATTATTAAGAGCTGGAGCAGATGAAAATATAAAAACTTATGATTATAATCCTGCTGGACAAACTGCATATGAATTGGCAGAAAATATAAGAAATAGGATAGAATTAGACAGAAACAATAGATTAGGAGAAATCATCCAAGGTGGTAATTTAGCGGACCAGGTCCGCATCACTCACATGGAGCGTGATCTTGTCCGAGCAATAATGACCGTCGGCGAGGAAGAGCGCTCCTTGCAAATCCCGCGTGATATTCTTGTTGATAATGACCATAATCTGTGGACTTATGAACCATTGGCATTAAATGCTTTTCATGAGTTTCACAGAGAAAAAGCTCAAGCTTATCTTGCAGAAAGGGGTCAAGCAGGTATAACAGCTAGTTATCTTTCTGAAGAAGCCAAGAAAAAGGATTCAATATTAAATTCTCTTCCGCATGATTTAGAAAAGAGAATTAGTAAAATGCTTGGTGGTACAAACAAGAGCAATAGGAAAAAATTTTTTAAGGATCTGAAAGGTAGGAATAGCCATGTTAAACGTATTATATCAGAAAAGTATGGGGAAGATGTGGAATTGGCTGAGGAGCATACACATGTTGACAGCGAAGGACATTATGTATACAAATTAAAATTTAAAGGAAATGTGACCAACAACGAATGGGTATATATTACACCGTTGAGAATAGCAAATACTCCTAAAAACGAGGACTGGATAAGTATTTTTAATAATCAAATAATAAATGACATATCAAATGAACTAGATAAACTTGAAATTCATCAAGTTAAAAATTCCCAACCTAAAAAAAATTCACCAAAGAAGCAATCCAAAGATATAGGTAGTTTACAAAAATTAAAACTTTTAGAGACAGGAGATAGGATTAATTCTGATGAACCAGATGAAATTAAGCAACAAGAACCAGATGAAAGTGAGGAAGAACCAGATGAAAATGAGGCGGCGCGATTGGCGGAACACGCGCGTTTAGCTGCGGAGCGTCGGGAAGAGGATGAACTCGCGGAAATCTTCCAGGCATGGGCCAAAGAGAGCGAATTCGATTCCATAAATACCAAAGCGGCTGAAAAGGAACAGGCGCATATAAAGGGTGTGACCTCCCTGACACGTGCCGACGAGCCGCCACCGCCTCCGCCGCGAAAACAGCCACACCTAACCGCAGTCGAAAGGAGGCGTGCGAAAAAGGAGAAGCTCCGCAATTCGCGTCGCGGCGAGCTCGAGTCTCCCCCCACGCCACCGCCGCATGATGATGAAATATATCATAGAACTGACGGTGGCGGTCAAATATTTTCTTCTAACAAAAAAGACTATGAGCTTGAATTTTTAAATAATGAATTGTCTAAAACGAGAAAAAGATATAATACCTATGGTAAATTGTTGGCAGTTA
>Ga0209433_10000121_pt1 | contig 22887 bp, 20 predicted proteins | sample METZYME_5_50m_FD_187552 | JGI IMG/M metagenome (GOLD analysis project Ga0209433, IMG submission 187552) | Marine microbial communities from oxygen minimum zone in mesopelagic equatorial Pacific - METZYME_5_50m (SPAdes) (version 2) | ecosystem: Environmental > Aquatic > Marine > Oceanic | place...
TACTCTCAGCATTCCATCGACAGAATCAGCACCAAATCCTGACTTATATAGTTTTCTAAAGTCTAGATTAGTCACCTTTTCGAAAGAATCGGTAACATTAAAGATGTTTACCAATCTAAGGATATTATTTTGAGCTTGAAGTTCGTCTCTATCTTCTATCAATAGTCCATCTACTCGCAGAGAAAGCTCACCTTCAAAATCTTTATAAGAAAAATCCCAAGGTAATGAGGACCATGAAATGTCTGTTTCTATGGAGATAATGTCCATTTCAAAATTAGGCTCTATTCCAATCTGCTTAAATCCTTTTTCTGGAGAGCCAGAATAGATCTTTGAATATAGATAAGTTTTCCATCCCAAATCTGATTTTGCAATTGATAAGGTCGATATTCCGTTTTTATTTGTGGTTAATCCCCATTTACCGTAGGTTCCTATAAGATTGCTCAAGTCGAAAGAGTCATTGGAGGGATTGAAATTAAAAGCCCAATTTCCATAATCTATGTTGTTTAAAACTATAGAGTCAGTTTCAAAAATCAATTTAGTTTTGAAATTATCATACAAATCCAAAAAAGCTTGATTAGAATCTCCTCCCGAGAACTCGAAATCTAAATACTCTAAATCAACTCTAGTTGCCAAATCATTGTTTTTCGGAATGAAGAATTTTCCCGAAATATTATCGTTTGATATATTCAAGCCGAAATATTGTTCCGAATTTTCGGAACTTATAAAAGTTTTGGGAAAAATAAAATTAGAAAACAATATTTCATCTACCTCTAATTTTTTTATTTCAAATTCCGGATAAACTCTCTTTCTTAGATCTGATGGCAAAGAAAATAATGCTAGATCAAGGTTTTTTAACTTCCCTATGATGGAGATTTTTCCTCTTTCTATAGATATTGTTTGTTTATCCTTTCCTGCGATTAAGAAACCCTCTAATTGATTTTGAGGATAATTGAATTTTCCTCTTAATAAATTTCCATACCTAAATTCAAATTTGGAGGTTTGTTTTTTAAATGGGGGGTAGAAATTAAACTCTAGCTCTTTTTGTTCATTTTTAGCTTTTTTGAAAGGCAGTGGAAGGTTTATGGCGGTTCCCATAAGATTAGTATTTAAGTTTAAGTAAGGTTTTTTTATTACTTTTCCTCTGACAAGTGATGGAATACCAATTTCTAAAGAGGTTTTAGATGATCCATCGAAAAAATAATTTATATTTTCTGGCAGTAAATTCCTTATAGGAATTGATTCCTTAGTGCTGAAAAGAGAATACCTTTCTGAAGAAGCCTCTTTATCAAACTCAAGCAGAATTGGAACAGAGTTAACCTTAAAGGAGATGAAGTCTCCCCGTAAACCAACCTCACTATTGTAATTTATAGAGGAAAATATATTCGAAAGGTCAACTCCCAATTTTCCTAATATGACCTCGCCTTGCTCTAAGTTAGAGTCTATTTCCAAGAGAGCATCTGCATCAAGAAGAGAGATTTCCTTCTTTAAACGGGTCGAGTAACTAAAATTTGTATCATGAAATCCACTACTTTTTAAGCCTTCAAAAAAAGAGCTATCAAGCAACTTTAAATATGTAGCAAAGGGTCCCTTGGAATTTCCTTTAATATCTAAAAAAGATAAAGAATTTTTAGAGTAAATTTTAAATTCCCCAAGAATGTCAGAGCCTAAAAATTTACCTTCTTTAATATCACCGTTTAGAGAAAAATTATTTACAGAGAATGAAGTATTTACACCCTCGATTTTATAATCATTTATATTCAGAAAGACATCTTTTCCATTAGCTAACATTGAGAAAGATCCAGAATTATCCAAAAAGATTCCGTCAATAGGGCCTCTATAAAGAAGATTAATATTCTCTAAGCGTGCTGAATCAATCAACTTATCAATAATCTCTTTAGTACTTGATAAGTAAGGAGTCTCTGGAAAAAGTCTTAACGCAGATACACTGTCCATGCGATCACTAATGATACGAAGGTCCAGGTCTCCAAAACCGCTTGAAGGAATTGGATGAAGTGAGAATGAACCTTCTAATTGGTTATCATTCAAAATGGCAGAAAAGTAAGAAGGAAATACTTCTATATTACCTGCTGTATATCTAAATTCTAATTCAGAATTAAAATCATTAACCAATATTGGTTCATTGAGGAAGTCAGCTGAATTTAATTTCACAACCGGCGATATAATCTCTATATTTCCACCATCATCAGAAAGCAAAATTTTTCCTTTTATACCGTCAATAGTGTTCTCTTTGTACTCTATGGATAGTTCGTTCGCATGCGTTTCAGCTGAAAAATTGTCAATATCAAGATTAATCGTTGTATTTGTTAAAACGCCATCCAATTCAAATTCGGGATTAAGATAATCAAATAATTTTTTTAATGCTTCGTTTTGAGAAAGGTTAATCTTTGGAAAAATAAGAACAGGCTCATCTGGAGAAAATTTAATCAGAAAATTTGGTACCTCAAATGTATCAAGTAAGGCACTAAATTGAATCATTGGTATTTTTGAATCTTTCAGTTTTAAGCTTGACGACATTGAGCTAAAACCAAACAATTTTTTGTCCAAATTTAAATCAATGTTCCCCAGGAGGTTAAGTAGCTTATTATCATATAGTGTAAATTTTATATCTGAACTAAGAACTGTCTCGAAATCACAAATCTTACAAAGAAGCTTGATTAGATCTTCTTCAATGGTAAATCCTGAGGTTTCCAAGAAACCTGTAAGTAGAAAGCCGTCAGAATTTTGACTAGAAGATATATTGATATCCAAAGGTTGATCATTTTTATCCTTAATGCTTATTTGGACATTTGGTCCATCTTCTGACGAGAAACTTCTTAAATTAAGTCTAACCAAATTAATATTTTCGGCTGATATCACTCTCAAATTTTGGATATAAAGATTTTCTACACTGCTCAAGATATTGGACATATTTTGCGATGAAGAAGCCGAATTTGACTTTTCAGTATTAAGTATTAATACATCTCGTACATCTAAGTAAGAAATAGGTTTTCCTTTAAATATTGATGCTAAAGAGAATTGCAGAAAAACTTCTTTAGAGGAAATTTCATAAAAATCGTTTTTTAAATAAATTTCATCAAAAGAAATTGAGGGTCGTATTGGATGCCAATTAGACTCAAGAATTTTTAGAGAGTTGCTTTCATCAGAATAAGACTGTAGTAAAAAGTTATAGAATGTTTTTTGCGTCAGGATGAAAGAAAGTGATAGTAGTAATATGACCGCCCCAGTCAAAGAATAATAGACAAGATATAAATATTTTTTCACCGTAAACTTATAATTTTATTTTTCTTCTCCTAAACTCTCTTAAAAGATAATAAGAAGGTGTCCAGCACAAAGAGGAAGTCATAGAAAAGATTAAAGCATTGATTACAAAAAAACCATCCGAAACATTCATGCCTTCAGCAACATCATAGAAATCAAATGAAAATGACATTTTGAATAAAAAGAAAAGTACAAAAAGAATAGCGGATTGTTGAAGCAATGGTGAAACCCTAAACTGATAGAAAAACCTTTGGCAAATGTAAGTTATCAAAACAAAAAGTAATCCGTGCAATCCGAATACTGAGCCACTTAACAAATCCATAATCAAACCAAATAGTAATGCTTCTTTTATTCCAACTTTGTCAGGTAAGGCCATATTCCAATATATTAATGCCAACAAAGTAAGTAATGGCTTCCATAGCAATAAATATTCTGAAAAGAAGAAAGTATCAATTACCATAGCAATTGATAAAGAAAGATAAATCCAAAATTGATTTTTTAAAGATTTATTCATTGGTTGTTATTAAGAAATAATCATTATCAATCGGGCTTGAAAATAGTGAAACTTCAATCTTTAAAAATTCGCTGTCTGTTAAATCTCGGATAGAGGATATCCTGCCTACCTGCAATCCTTCTGGAAATATATCTCCTAGACCTGAAGTAAACAAAAGTTCACCTTCAGAAAAGCTAGCTGTTTTTTTTATGAATTTTAGTTCCCCTTTTCTGTCAAGCCCTTTCCCTTGAAGAACTGCGTGCAACGATGATTCCTCAGAAACAACTGGAATTGAGGATCTTATATCTTGAATGAGCATTACATCGACAGATGCAATTCCTACATTTTCCACTCTGCCCACTAAACCTTCATCGGAGAGGACAGCATTATTTTTTTTTATCGTTTTCCCTAATTCCATATCTAGCGCTAGAAGAGGCTGATAAAAATTCGAAGATAAGAAAGTCTTCTTAGATATTATTAAATCTTGGTGATCTATATCTGTACTAGACCAAAGTTTATTCAGCTTACTTAATTCGGAAGAAAGCATTTGAGTATATTGATTGGCGGTCTTAAGCTTTAGATTTTCTTCCTCTAATCTATCAATTCGTTCATCAAGCTTGGTTTTAGAAGAAAAGATATTGGTTGCATAGCTAAAAAATTCTTGCGGAAGTCCAATCATGAAAGAAATCGGGGTAAGAATATCCTTACTGTAGGATCTTATGTAAGAGGCTGCATCATATCTTATGTCGGAGATAATCAAACAAAGGCAAAAGATAATAGCAGAGACGACTCTGGCAGGTTTCATAGCAGGAATTGCAAAAATAGCCTCACTACTTATATTAGAAACCTTATGTTCTCGCTTGAGCATATATAGATGATACCCAGTGAGGGTTAAGAAAGATATCTTTGAGTTTTATTCAGTCGATAGAAGATCAATATCATATTTGTCCATTATCTCTAATGCGCTTCCGCCGCCCTTAGCAACACACGTTAATGGATCTTCAGCTACAATGACAGGAAGGCCCGTTTGGCTTGATATTAAAACATCGAGATCTCTAAGCATAGCGCCCCCACCGGTCAAAACAATTCCCCTTTCGCTTATATCAGCACTTAACTCGGGTGGAGAGGACTCTAATGCAGTTCTAATAGCTTGTATTATTGCCGATAATGGCTCAAGCATTGCGTCATATGCTTGTTTACTGTTCATTGTAAATGTAATAGGTATACCCTCAGCTAAATTTCTTCCTCTTACTTCCATTTCAATAACTTCTGAGTCTGGTGAAGCTGTACCAATAATGTGTTTTACTTTTTCAGCTGTAGCATCTCCCAAAAGAACTCCTTGATTCCTTCTTACGTAAGAAATGATCGATTCGTCAAGTTTATCTCCACCTACTTTTAAGGAATTAGCATAAACTACGCCGTTAAGAGCAAGAATTGCAACCTCTGTAGTTCCTCCACCAATATCAACTACCATTGACCCGCTTGCTTCCTCAACGGGTAGACCTGCCCCTATTGCAGCGGCCATTGGCTCCTCAATTAATCTTACTTCTCGGGCTCCGGCTTTCAATACAGATTCCCTTATAGCTCTTCTCTCCACTTGGGTAGACTCACAAGGAACACACACTAGTATTCTAGGACTTGGTCTGACAAAACTATCCTCATGGACCCTTTGTACAAAGTGCTTTAACATTTCCTCAGTTACCTGAAAATCAGCTATTACACCATCTTTCAAAGGTCTGATTGCAGTAATATTACCAGGTGTCCGTCCCAACATTTTTTTTGCTTCAGCTCCTACGGCTACCACAGTTCTTTGCCCTGCGTTATTCCTTATGGCCACAACAGACGGCTCGTCAAGGATTATGCCCTTTTCTTTAACATATACAAGAGTATTGGCTGTTCCCAGGTCAATGGACAGGTCATTAGAAAACAAGCCTCTTAATCTTTTTAACATTTATTTACTCTTTGAAATTTCTTTTGTTAAAGCAAAAACGTAACTCTAGCAACAGCAATGTTTTTGAGCAAGCTACAATATGCTACATTACGCATCTTTTACGATAATTCACTAAAATATGGCTTTAACAGATAAAGAATTAAAAGAAATAGCCTACTTAGCTAGGATAAATGTTAATCAAAATATTTTTCCTTCCTTGAAAAAAGAATTGCAAGATATCTTGGCTCTTTTTGATGAACTAAATAATGCAGATACCTCTGATATTGAAGCTATGTCTCACCCACTGGATTTATCTCAACCAACAAGGGAAGACCAAGTTACGGAGGTTAACGAACGAGAAAAGTTACAAAAAAATGCCCCTTTAGTTAAATCTGGGTTATTTCTTGTTCCCAAAGTAATTGATGGAGAAGATTGATGGATTTACATAAATTTTCCATCAGTCAGCTTCTTGACGGACTTAAGAATAAGCAGTTTTCTTCTACAGAGCTTACAAAACATTATCTAAAAAGAATCTCTAAACATGATGATGATTTAAATTCTTATATTTCCGTAACAGAGGATTTAGCTTTGAAGCAAGCTGATGCTGCAGACAAAAGATACCATGATGATAAAGCTTTGCCGTTGGATGGAATACCGCTGGCACATAAGGATATTTTTTGCACTAAAGGAGTTCTTACGACATGTGGGTCTAAGATGCTTGCAAATTTTGAGGCGCCTTATTCTTCAACTGTCTATGAAAGGTTAAATAGTAAAGGGATGGTGATGCTGGGAAAAACAAATATGGATGAATTTGCCATGGGTTCATCAAATGAGACTAGTTATTTCGGTCCTGTTAAAAATCCTTGGAATTTAAGAAATGTTCCTGGTGGTTCATCAGGAGGTTCGGCTGCTTGTGTTTCGGCGGAATTAGCACCCGTAGCTACAGCGACTGATACCGGAGGTTCTATCAGGCAACCAGCTTCGCTGTGCGGTCTAACTGGAATTAAGCCGACCTATGGAAGAGTATCAAGATTTGGAATGATCGCTTTTGCGTCAAGCTTAGATCAAGGAGGCGTTCTATCTAGGTCAGCTGAAGATGCTGCATTGGTATTAGAAGCAATGTCGGGGCATGATCCAAAGGATTCGACAAGTTTAAATTATGAAGCTCCTGATTTAATAAGTGACATTAATAAACCAATAAAAGGAATGAAAATTGGACTTCCAAAGGAGTTTTTTGAAAAAGAAATGCCTGAATACTCTCAAAAATCTATTCAGCAAGCCATAGAGGTTTATAAAAATCTGGGTGCAGAGTTTGTAGAAATTTCACTGAGAAACATAAATCTATCCCTTCCCATATATTACATAATAGCCCCGGCTGAATGCTCAGCTAATTTATCAAGATACGATGGGGTAAGATATGGCTATAGGTGTAATGATCCGAAAGATATAGATGACCTATTCATGCGAACAAGGGAAGAAGGTTTTGGAGCTGAAGTAAAAAGAAGGATCTTGATTGGTACATATGTACTGTCTGCCGGATACTATGATGCTTATTATTTGAAAGCTCAAAAATGCAGACGACTTGTTGCGAATGATTTTTTGGAAGCCTTCGAGAAGGTGGATGTAATTTTGTCTCCGACAACACCTGGGACGTCTTTTAAGGCAGGTGAAAAAACAAATAATCCTTTAGAAATGTATCTTCAAGATATTTTCACAATACCCGCAAATCTTGTTGGCTTACCTGGACTATCGATACCCTGCGGAGAACATGAAGGACTTCCCTTAGGTATGCAACTCATAGGTAATTCGCTTGAAGAAGCAAAATTACTTCAATTTGCACACTCTTATCAATTAAATACAGACTGGCATAAAAATATGCCAAATTTATAGAATGAATAACAAAGACATTTGGGAACCTGTAATAGGATTAGAGATACACGTTCAGCTTTCGACAAAATCTAAATTATTCTCTGGTGCGAGCACCGATTTCGGAGCACTACCCAATACTCAAGCCTGTAATATTGATCTTGCTTTACCAGGGGTTTTGCCCGTGCTCAACGAAGAAGTATTAAGAATGGCAATCATGCTCGGTAAAGCTCTAAATGCCAATATTAATAGTCCTACAGCTTTTGCTAGAAAAAACTACTTCTATCCTGATTCTCCAAAAGGTTATCAAATTAGCCAAATGGATAAACCAATAGTTGAAGATGGTTACCTTGATATAGAAACTAGCAAAGGAAAAAAAAGAATTGGGGTCACAAGGGCACATCTCGAAGAAGATGCTGGAAAATCTTTGCATGAAGATTTTGAAGGTTTCTCAGGAATTGACTTAAATAGAGCTGGAACTCCCCTTTTGGAGATAGTATCAGAACCTGATATCGCCTCTCCTGAAGAAGCTGTTGCATACCTAAAATCGATACATTCAATAATTCGATATCTTGATATCTCTGACGGAAATATGGCTGAGGGATCTATGAGATGTGATGCTAATGTATCAGTCAGAAAAAAAGGTGAAGAAATTCTCGGGACAAGAACAGAAACAAAAAATGTAAACTCTTTTCGTTTTGTGGAAAAAGCAATTGAGTACGAGATTAAAAGACAAATACATCAGTTGGAGTCTGGAAATACAATTACACAAGAAACGAGACTTTATGATTCTCAAAATAATACGACAAGACCAATGAGATCAAAGGAGTTCGCAAATGATTATAGATACTTCCCAGAACCTGATCTTTTGCCTGTTAAATTAGAAAAAGAGTTTATTGAAGAAGTTTTAACCTCAATGCCGGAGATGCCGACACAAAAAAAAGAAAGATTCTCAACACAATTTAATCTCAATGAATACGATGCAGATCTTTTATCAGCAGACAAGGATTTTGCAGATTTCTTTGAAGAAGTTTTAAAATTTTCTGTTTCACCAAAAATTGCAGCAAATTGGATAATGGGAGAACTATCGGCTGAGCTAAATAAAGAAAATCTCAATATTAAAGACACCAAAGTATCATCAAAGATGCTTGGACAATTGATATCAAGAATTGAGGACAGCACCATTTCAGGAAAAATTGCTAAAGATGTTTTTACGAAGATGTGGTCTACTGGAAAAGACGTTGACACAATTATTGAAGAAGAGGGTCTCAAGCAAGTTACAGATGACAAAGAGATTGAGTCACTAATCGATGAGGTAATTCAAAACAATCCTGAGCAACTAAAGCAATATCAATCAGGTAAGGATAGGTTATTTGGTTTTTTTGTTGGGCAAGTTATGAAAGTGTCCAAAGGAAAAGCAAATCCTCAACAAGTAAATGACATCTTAAAAGTCAAATTAGAAAAATAATCTGTCTTGTAGATGCAAGTTAATCATATTTACAAAGTCTTTTTGTATCGCTTTTCTTTCTCTCTTCCCGGACTTAGCACAATATTCGTATAAACCATATGCAGATAATAATAATAGATCTGTTTGCCTCTCGAGTACGGTATCAATTTTGCCAGGCCATCCTCTTTTTATAATTTTTCTGAAAACTGTTCTGTAGTACTTTTTTGCTCTTTGCCGTTCCTCGATACATTTAGGTAGATAGAACGCGGCTGATAGGACTAAATCAGCATGATCAGGAAGATGATTAATGAATTCGGTGGTTAAATTCTCTAAGAGTTCTTTGTAATCATTGGCTGTCTTGGCCGCATCTAATCCCTCCTCTATAAATATTTCTAACTTTTGATTTACTCTTTTTTGTTCATTAAGAAAAATATCCTCAATATTCAAAAAGAATTCAGTTAGTTCTCCAAAAGGCATATTTAATTCATCTGCTATTCTGTAAAAGGATATGGTGTGAAGTGTTTTCTCAGATTTACGAATAGAGTCCATTGCCTTATGGATGATTCTTACTTTCTTTTTGACATCAACTTTCATACTAAAAAAATTTTCTGTCTTGAAGGTGGAGATTAAGCATATTTCTAAAATCTCTTAGTATCTTTGTTCTTTCATTTTTGGGTATATGAACTATATGGTCAATAAATCCGTAAAAAAGTATCGTTACAAGTTCTGATTGCCTTTCTAAAACTTTTTCATCTTTTCCAGGCCAACCTTTATTTATAAGTTTTTTGAGCTTCTGCTTTACTCTTTTTCTATTTTTGTCTCGATATTTTATACATTTAGGCAAGTAGCAAGATAACTCTAGTCGTAAGTCGGCGTCTTTACTTAAACTATCCACAAACTTTTCAAAGAATATTTCAAAAGAGTTTTTGAAGTCCCCAGGTGTCTTTGATTTTTTTATATGTCTATCCCAGAATCGGTGTAAGGATTCCCAATCCTTCTTTTGGGCTTCAAGGAATATATCCTCAGTAGTTGTATAGAAAGAGCTTATTTCTTCAATGCTTACGTCTAACTCTGCGGCTATTGCTGGAATACTGACTTGTTCTATTCTCTTATTTTTCCTGAGAGAACTTATAGCTTTATTAACTACCTTGTCTTTAAGATTGTTAGAAGCTATGTTCATTACTTTAGGTCACAAACATAGATAATGTTTCTGCTACATAAGCTGGCTTATCAACTCCTTCAATTTCCATGGTAACTTCGGTCTTCATTAAGTAACGCCCGTCTCCTTTGTCATCAACTGAAACGCACTTACTATGTGTCCTAACTTTTGCTCCAACATTTACAGGATTGATGAATCTCACTTTATCTAGTCCATAGTTAAACACCATTTTTAGGTTTTCTGGAGCTAGTACTGCTTGGGACGTTAAATGAGGTACCAAAGAAAGAGAAAGAAATCCATGTGCTATTGTAGAGCCAAATAAAGGTGTAGCCTTTTCTGTATCTACATGAATAAACTGATGATCCAAAGTTGCATCTGCAAACATGTCAATTCTATCCTGATCAACTTCAAACCAATCAGATGAACCTATGTCTTGGCCGACATATTCTACTAATTTCTCTGCTGGGACTAATCCAATCATAATTTTCTCCTATTTATCCAGTAAGTGATTCTTAAAATCTTCTCTCAATCCAGTTTTTAAAAGCTTTCCTGTTGCAGTATGAGGAAGTTGCTCAACAAACACTATATCATCGGGTAACCACCACTTAGCCACTTTATCTTCTAGAAAAGAATTTATATCTTCTTTAGTAGGTTCCTGTTCAGGAGCTTTTACAACAAGTAATAAAGGCCTCTCATCCCACTTCGCATGAAGGACTCCTATGACACAAGCCTCAGCTATTCCAGGATGACCCACAGCAGCATTCTCTAGATCTATTGAACTTATCCATTCTCCTCCAGACTTTATAACATCTTTGCTTCTATCAACGATCTCCATATAACCCTCTGGATGAATTTTTGCTACATCACCAGTATCAAACCATCCATTTTCATCCATAGCGCTCTCCTCGGCTTTATAGTAACGCTCAACAATAGTTGGGCCCTTAACTAGCAATCGGCCAAAAGCAATACCATCGTGTGGAAGTTCATTACCATCATCGTCTGCTATAGTCATATCTACACCAAAAAAGGCTTTGCCTTGTTTTTGTTGTAAGTCATACCTTGCTTCGATATCCATTCCCTCCATGTCTTTTGTTCTGCTTGTTGCAGTACCCAGAGGACTCATTTCGGTCATACCCCACCCATGCATTAGGAATACGTCATGTTTTTCTTCAAATTCTTGAATCATTGCTCTAGGAGCAGCCGATCCACCAACTAAAGCTGTATCTACACAATCTAAAGTTTGGTTTGTTTCGTTAAGATGTTGCAATAGGCCAAGCCATACCGTTGGCACTCCCATCAAAAGATCTGGTTTCTCTGTGTCTATAAGCTCAAAAACAGAAGCGCCATCTAGAGCAGGTCCGGGAAATACCAACTTAGCGCCAAACATAGCTCCAGCATATGGTATGCCCCAAGCATTTACGTGAAACATAGGTACGACTGGTAAAATGCAAGTAGAGCTAGAAACTTTTGCAACGTTACCTGAGCTCACTATCCAAGCATGTAGAATAGTAGATCTGTGAGAATATAAGACTCCCTTAGGATTTCCTGTTGTTCCTGATGTATAACAAAGACTTGAAGCGGTATTTTCATCAAACTCAGGCCAATCAAATTCTTCAGACTCTTCGGCTATAAGATCCTCATAACACATGGCATTATTCAACTTGGTTTGAGGCATATTCTGTTTATCTGTAAGTATCACATATCCTTTCACACTTTTAAGTTCACTCTCAAGCGATTCAACTAATTCAACAAAGGATAAATCAATAAATAAATACTTATTTTCAGCGTGGTTGATAATGTAAGTTAATTGCTCAGGAAAAAGTCTTGGATTAACGGTATTCACTACACATCCTATGCCTGATACACCAAAATATAATTCAAAATGTCTAAAAGTATTCCACGCAAGAGTGCCGACAGTGTCTCCATGTTTTAGGCCAAGCCTTTCAAGAGCATTCGCTAATTGTCTCGATCTCCTAGCAGCATCGGCATAAGTATATTTATGTATGGGCCCTTCGACCGTCCTTGAGACTATTTCCGCATCACTATGGTACTTTTCAGCATGCTCAATAAGGCCAGATATTAATAGCTGACCACTCATCATATTTCCTAACATTCTCTCTCCTAATTTCTAAGAATTGTTTCTTTGAGTGGATCAGAATATCTTCGCTTCAACCACTCTTCAAGATTAAATTTACTATCTCCGATTTTAATTTTTTTTAACAAAGTCAGGTCCAGATAGAATTTCCATAAAAAAGGAGCCCATTCCAGTTGTAAATCGCCTTTCCATTCTATGCATAATTTATATTGAGTTTGGATGAGTTTGTCGATTTTGCTCAAATTAAGAGACGGCAGCTCCCTGAATGGATTTGTAAAATAAGGTAAAATTTTTGAAAATTCTTTTGGAATTTTATATTCGTCCAAGATTTGTCTATCTGTTAAATCTGACATAAACCTTGAAAGGCAAATCATGTCAGTAATGGGTAAACCAGTAGGATTGATGCCTACAGCTGAAGCAAATTTATATATAGATTTTCGCCCTTTATAAGGACCGATATAGAATCTGGACGGACAATAATCATTTGCATAAAAGTTATCCCAAATAATCAAAGGATTAGAAAAAAGGCCTCGGATATCCTTAAGTCCCTTTTGAGGTATTGTTTCACTTACAACCTCATCCCCTGTCCACAATATAGACACCCTAGGATCTATTTCACTGGCGAGAACCCTTAAGTAAGTATTATTTTCTAAATCTCCTTGTGCGAAACTTGTGCAATAAACTGTCGGACAGATGAATAAATCTTCGTATTCAACCTTATCTATTGAAGACACAATCTCTATCATCTCTAGATGAGACTCTGCAAGAGTCCCATTTCTTTCATGGTTTATATCATCAAAAAAAATTGCAAATTCTTTAAATCCTAGTTTTTGAGCCTGTTTTATCTTAAGAATAAGATTCTTTTTATCACTGATTGAAACATTCGAAGATTTCAATCCAGGAGAAATGGCAAAAATTGGTCTTATTTTATTTTTTTTACAGATGATAGTTAAATCTCTCAGAATTTTCTGTTCTTTAACTGGGTAAGCCTTGTCCCATTCTATTCTATGGTATAAATCTTCCTTTGGGCCGTATAAGTAAAAATCCATACCGAGCCTGCTCATATGTTTAACAACTTTTTCTCTCTCATCTTTAGAGAATAAGCGACCGTAATATCCCTCTATATAACCTTTTAGCATCTTTTTAGTTTTCCAGAGCAAACTCTATCATCGTCATTTAGATCTTTATACTGTCTCACGTCAGAGAAATTAAATTTGTTAAAAAAGGAAACGACTCTATCAGATTGGTCATATCCATGTTCTACGAATAGATAACCATCGTCGGCAAGGATTTGTGAGCTGGCTTCTATAATGTTTTCCAAATCTTTTAATCCATCTAATTCCGAAACCAAAGCCTTTAAAGGCTCAAATTTTATACCATCGGATAAAATTCTTGAATCAGTAGGGCTGATATAAGGCGGATTTGAAATGATAATGTCGAAATGCCTATTCCTAAAAGAACTTAGCCAGTCTGAATTAATAAATGTTACATGCAAAGAATTTTGCTTCATATTTTTTGACGCAACTTCAAGGGCATCTAAACTTACATCCGAACAAATTACATTCCAATTTGGTCTTTCTTTTGCCAAAGTTAGGCCGATTGCGCCTGAACCAGTTCCGAGATCCAAAACCCATCTCTCGCGAGAATCGAACAAGCATAAAACCTCTTTTATCAATGTTTCTGTTTCGGGTCGGGGTATTAAAACTCTGTCATCTACATAAAGGCTTAGATTCCAAAAACCAATATTGTTCGTCAAATAAGCAATAGGTTCACCCATTTCTCTTCTGTCTATGAGTTTTACGATTTTGTTATAATTTTCCTCGGTCAGTAATGGGTTGTCTCTGAATAAGATATTCCTATCAATTTTGAGAATGTGCAAAACTAAAAGCTCGATATCAAGTTGAGAGCAAACTTTGCATGATTTTTTTAAAATTTTTATTTGGTTTAACGCAGAGTATTGATCCATCAGCTTGAGGATTCAAGATTTGCTAATGCTCTTGCTTGATTTTCTTCGAGCAAAGCAGTGATCATTACCTCCATGTCACCATCTAAGAAAGCCGGAAGGTTATGTACAGAAAATTCAATACGATGGTCAGTGATTCTGTTCTGAGGAAAATTATAAGTCCTAATTTTCTCTGATCTATCTCCGGACCCAACCATAACTCTTCTATTCTCAGCTTGCTCAGACTCTGCTTTCTCTTTTTCAGCATTCTGCAGTTTTGATTGGAGCAAAGACAAAGCCTTTTCTTTATTTTTATGTTGTGATCGACCGTCCTGACACTCAACCACTATTCCCGTAGGGATATGAGTTAATCTAACGGCTGAATCAGTTTTATTTACGTGCTGTCCACCTGCTCCAGAAGCTCTAAAGGTATCTACTCTTAGATCATTCTTATCTATATTCACTTCGGCAAGATCATCTTGTTCAGCTAAAACAGCCACTGAACAAGCGGAAGTATGAACTCTGCCTTGTGACTCAGTGGTCGGAACTCTTTGCACTCTATGGACGCCAGCTTCGAATTTTAATTGTTTATAAACGTTTGAGCCTTCAATTCTAGTTACAAGTTCTTTAAATCCTCCATGATCTCCTTCTCTCACACTCACGATCTCCATTTTCCAATTATTTCTTTCAGAAAGCCTGGAATACATTCTGAAGAGGTCACCAGAAAATAAAGCTGCCTCGTCTCCGCCTGTGCCGGCCCTGATCTCAAGAAATACATCTTTTGAATCATCTGGATCTTTAGGAAGCAGCAGTCTTTTTAATTCTGTTTCCAGCTCATCAATCTTGACTTTAAGGTCTTCAAGCTCTAATTCTGCCATCTGTCTTATTTCAGGATCTGAATCTTTGATTAGAAGTTTAGCTTCTTCAATATCCCCATCAGCTTTTTTATAACTATTAAAAGTATTTATCAAAGGAGATAAATCAGCGTATTCTTTAGATAACTTTATATATTCTTCTTGATTGGAAGTTATATCTGGCTTGCTGAGTAGGGATTCTATTTCATCATATCGAGAAGAAACATCTCCCAATTTAATTAAAATACTCTCTATCATTTATTCATGCCTTTATTGATAATAGAAAAAGTGCAATACCTAAAAAGTCTTATTTTCAAACATTCCTCACTATCAATAGTAATTTTATTTATTTTCGGTTGCTCTTCTATTAGCCAAAACCAAGAGCAAAATCCAAATAACATGGTTAACATAGATCAAAATTTCAAAATTGAAGGTAAGTTTAAGCTTTCATTCATGGATAGCAAGGAAACTGGTTATTTTGAATTAGATAAGAATCTCAATACAGTATCCCTCACTGTTGGAAAAAACTACCTTTTGCCTGAAGAGGTACTTATTTTTGATATACGGGACAAATTAGATCTTGATCGCTTCTTATCTGTAAAGAACTACGAAAACGAAATACAAGAAATCCCTGTGAAATATTTATTGGAATTATGTCTTGGATTAAAGACCTTAGACTTTCAATATGGGGCACTAAAAATAAATCTTGAATATGAAAACCTGAATAAAAAACCATCTAGAGTGGATATTTATGGCAAAGATTTCGAACTTTCCCTATTAGTAAGAAAAATATGGAAGAGTTGATATTAAAAGCGCCAGCAAAGTTGAATCTGCACCTTCAAGTGCTAAACAAAAGAAACGATGGTTATCATGATTTGTCTTCATTATTCACTCTGATAAATTTATTCGATACTTTAACGATAAGAGAAAAAAAGGGAGGCATAAATCTTTTAGAAACTTCCCCGATTGAAAATAATTTAGTTGTATCGGCAGCTGAACTCCTTAAAGATTATTCTTGCACTGATAAAGGAGCAACCATTGAATTGAAAAAATCTATACCCGTTCAAAAAGGATTAGGTGGCGGCAGTTCAGATGCTGCAGCAACATTGATAGGATTGAATAAACTTTGGAAATTAAATATAAGCAAAAAAGAATTATTCGATCTAGCCATCCAATTGGGTTCTGATGTTCCATTTTTTCTTTTTGGAGAAACGGCCTGGGCAAAAGGCAGAGGTGAGATTCTTGAAACATATCCTTTGCCTGAAAAAAATTACCTATTATCGTTTCCTAAAATAGGAATAAGCACATCAAAAGCCTTCGAGGAATTTAAGATCGATAAAAGAGCTGAGTTATCAAAAGAGATTTTCAGCAGCGAAAAAGCATTTAATAGTTTTGAAGGTTGGATAAGGCAGGCCTATCCAGAGATAAATCGCATTTTCGAAAATCTCTCCGTATTAGGTTTGCCAAGACTATCAGGAACAGGTTCCACTATTTTTATTGAATGCGATTCCTTAGAAGAGGCACAGATTGGAAAAGAGAAATTTCCTGAATTAGTTTTAGTAAAAAGTTTAGATCGTTCCCCTTTAATGCAAATAATAGAATAAAATACGCCAATTATGTATTTGGGGTGTGGCCAAGCGGTAAGGCAGCGGCTTTTGATGCCGCCATGCGCTGGTTCGAATCCAGCCACCCCAGCCAGCCTTAGAGGGTCAAAATGATGAATTCATCTCGTTCTGGATTAGTTCTTTTTTCAGGGAATGGAAATTTAAATCTATCAAATGATATTGCTAAACATCTAGGAGTTAAGCTTGGTCAAGCTGACGTAACTACCTTCAGTGATGGTGAGATAAGTATAAGCATAGATGAAAACGTAAGGGGTAAGGATGTGTTTTTAATTCAGCCTACATGCGCTCCTGCAGGAGATAATTTACTTGAGTTAATCATAATGGTTGATGCCTTACGTAGATCGTCTGCTGGAAGAATTACGGCAGTCATACCCTATTATGGATATGCGCGACAAGATAGAAGAGTTAGATCTGGAAGAGTTCCAATAAGTGCAAAGGTGATGGCTGATATCCTAGAAAGATCTGGAATAGACCGAGTACTAACCGTCGAGTTACATTCCGAGCAAATTCAGGGCTTCTTTGATATACCTGTGGATAACGTCTATGGAACAAAAGTCATGCGAGATGATATTGTTAGAAATAACTCTAAAGACAATCTGATTGTATCTCCGGATGTAGGAGGCGTAGTAAGATCAAGAGCTTTGGCTAAGGTCTTGGGTTTATCTGATCTTGCGATTATCGACAAAAGAAGAGATGAAGCCAATCAATCTGAAGTAATGAATGTCATAGGTGATGTGCAAGACAAGAATTGCATTATAGTTGATGATATAGCCGACACTGCTGGTACCTTGTGTAATGCTGCAGAGGCTTTAAAGGAACAGGGTGCCAAAAAAGTCTATGCATATATAGTTCATCCGGTTTTATCTGGAAATGCAATAGAAAAAATATCTCAATCAAAGCTTGATCAATTGGTGGTAACAGATACTATACCGCTCTCTGAAGATGCGCTAAGTTGTAAAAAGATAAGAATTATGACTATGGCACCAACTTTAGCTGAAGCCATTAGGCGTGTAAATAATGAAGAATCTATAAGCGCCATGTTCTTATAGAGGAGAAAAATAATGTCAGAACAAGTAAATTTAAATGCTGTAGATAGAGAGTCTGAAGGAAAATCAACCAGTAGAAAGCTTAGAAGAGAGGGATCAATTCCAGCAGTGATATATGGAGGAGAAGAGGATCCTATAAGAATATCCATTCTTGAAAAAGATATCTCCAAGGCCGCTGAAATACCGGGTTTTGCTACTCAAATCTTAAGTATTAACTTATCTGGTAAAGAGCAAAATGTGATTGTCAAGGAATTACAAAGGCATCCCGCAACACAACGAGTTCTTCATGCTGATCTACAAAGAGTTAATCCAGATACGAAGATTAATATATCCGTACCAGTAAGATTTTTGGGAGAGGATAGCTGCGTAGGAGTAAAAACGCATGGTGGGTCAATTTCCCGATTAATTAATGATATTGACATAACATGTCTCGCTTCCAACTTACCTGAATATCTTGAAGTTGATATTACAGACTTAGATGTTGGTGACTCAATATTTTTGTCTGGTCTTTCTCTTCCTGAAGGTGTAGAAATACCTTCTTTAGCTTTAGGAGAAGATAGAGATCAGGCGGTAGTGTCTATAACAGAGGCCAAAGTTCTTGATGTAGAGCCTGAAGTTGTTGAATCTGACATTGAAGAAGGTGATTCACAAGAAGACGGTGGTGCTGAAGAATCTTCTAGCGATCAGGAAGAAGCAAGTACAGAATAACCTTTTAACTAAAAATTTATGAAACCGCTTCTGATTGTGGGATTGGGCAATCCTGGTGAAGAATATGAACGCACTCGTCACAATGCTGGCTCTGATTACATCAACCTACTTTGCAAAAGGTACTCACTTACTTTAAAAAAAGAAAACCAAATATCTGGGTACTGTAGCTCGCATGCAGTGGGTGAATCAAAATTAATTTTTGTTAGACCCGCCACTTATATGAATGAAAGTGGTTTATGTGTCTCAAAGTGTAAAAAATTTTTTAATCTTAATACTGACCAAATATTGATTGCCCATGATGAATTGGATTTGCCCATTGGGCAGATAAAATTGAAAGAATCGGGCGGTCACGGAGGTCACAATGGATTAAGGAATATTATTGATCATTTAAAGGGCGATAATGCTTTTAAGAGATTAAGAATTGGAATTGGTAAACCTTCTAAAGATAAAGATATCGTTGCTTACGTTCTCAAAAAGGCATCAAAAAAAGACAGAGATAATATGTTACTTAATCTTAATAACTTCTTGGATCTAGGAGAAAGAATTTTGAAAGAAGGATGGCAAAAAACTGTTATGAATTTCCATACTTCAAATGAGGAGCCAAAGAATGAGTCTTAAATGTGGAATTGTTGGTCTTCCAAACGTGGGTAAATCTACTCTATTCAATGCTCTGACAGCAGCAGGAATAGATGCTCAAAATTTTCCTTTTTGCACAATAGAGCCTAATAAAGGAATTGTTAAAGTACCAGATCCTCGATTGCAAAAAATTGCAGACATTGTAAGGCCTGAGAAACTAATACCTACTACCACTGAGTTTGTAGATATAGCCGGACTAGTCAAAGGCGCATCCGAAGGAGAAGGTTTAGGAAATAAGTTTCTTTCACACATAAGAGAAACGCAAGCAATAATCCATGTAATAAGATGCTTTGATAATCCAGATATCACGCATGTACATGAAAAAGTTAATCCTGTAGTGGATTTAGAAACTGTTGAAACCGAGTTACTCCTATCTGACCTGGAAACCTTAAATAATGGAATCACGAGATTGGAAAAAGCATCTAGGTCTGGTGATAAAGACATAGTTCACCAAAAAGAAAAATTTAAGAGCTTGTCTTCCGAACTTAGTTCAGGAATTTTAGGAAGAAGTGCGAGCACTTACTTAGAAGATCCTGACGCATTCAGAGATTTGGGTTTAATTACCGTTAAACCATGCTTATATGTTGGAAATATAGAAGATATTTCAGAAGAGAACGCTTTCTTAAAGGAACTTACTTTATATGCTAATGAGAGAAACTCTGTTGTCTTGCCTATGTGTAATCAGTTGGAAGCTGAAATTGCAGAATTAGATTTTGAAGAAGGATTAGAGTTCTTGAAAGAAATGGGATTAGAAGAACCCGGTCTTCATAAACTTATAAGAGAGAGCTACAAAATGCTTTCTCTCATAACCTACTTCACTGCAGGAGAGAAAGAGGTCAGAGCTTGGACAGTAAAAGATGGCTCTACCGCACCAGAGGCCGCTGGAGTAATACACAGTGACTTTCAAAGAGGATTTATAAGAGCAGAAACAACTGCTTATGATGATTTTATTGAATATTTAGGTGAATCTGGAGCAAAAGAAGCAGGAAAACTGCGTTCCGAAGGTAGTGACTATATTGTAAAAGATGGGGACATAATGCATTTCAGGTTTAATGTGTAATAGTTACTCGACTTTAGTCCTTGTCATCACTAAAATCCGCTTCACGGTTGTGTAGCTCAGCTGGTTAGAGCGCGGCATTCATAATGCCGAGGTCGGTGGTTCAAGCCCACCCACAACCACCATGCTCCTAGAGATATTTCTTAAAAAATAAGTTTTGAAGTTCAGCTACGGACCGACCGTAGCCGCTCTGAGCGTCAAAGGCATGATCTTCTTCAGAAAATATATGTAATTCAGTTGGTATGCCTAAATTAGTCAACTTTTCGTAAAGGTCTACAGAATCAGAAAGGTTTACGACTGAGTCTGTGGATCCATGTACGAGCATTGTTGGAGGAAAGTCATTTTTTATTTGGAGAATGGGGCTTGCCGAATCATAATCTTGTTGATTAGCGCTTTCACCCATTAAAGCTCTGTAGGCATCAATTATAGGATCACTATTCTCATATCTGCGAATTTGAGCAGGTGGATAGATAGCACAAACCGCTTTAACTTCTGAACAAACTTCGTTGTTACCAGTATCTCCTTCAAAATTCTCATTTGGTTTTCTCAATCCTGCCATCAAAGAAAGATGTCCTCCAGCAGAATTGCCCGTTATCCCAATTCGAGTTGGATCAATGTTAAGATTCTCAGAGTTTGCTCTCACGTACCTTATTGCACATTTTACATCCTGTATTTGGGCTGGCCATTTCTCTTCTTGCGAAAGTCTATAAGAAGTACACAAACAAACGAACCCTTCTCTGGCTAGAAGCAAGCCATAACCTCCAAGTTGTGTTTTATCTCCTTCCCTCCAACCACCACCATGAACTATGATAATTGCAGCCCCATTTTCTTGACCTTTTGCAGGCAAGAAAAGATCAGCTGTCAAAGCTTTTTTACCTAGATCCCCAATAGTTACATCTTTAGTTATCTCTACTTTGCCGTCCATCCGTTAAAAAAAAATATAAGTAAGGCTAAAATTAATACGTAATAAATTTTTTAATCTTCTAAACCTTTCATAGTAAGTCTTATTTTTCCTTGCCTATCTACTTCTAAGACTTTTACTTTTACTTCTTCGCCTTCTACAAAGTAGTCAGAAACGTTCTCAACCCTTTCTTCAGATATTTCTGACACATGTACAAGACCATCTCGTCCTGGCATGATTGTTACGAAAGCTCCAAAATCTTTTATATTTGCTACTGTGCCTGTATAAATTTTGTTAACTTCAGGTTCAGCAGTTATCTCATCTATTCTCTTTTGTGCAAGATCTCTGGCTTCAGGAGTATCGCCATAAATGGTAACTTTGCCACTGTCTTCAACTTCAATAATTGCTCCAGTCTCTTCAGTTAGCCCTCTTATAGTTTCTCCACCTTTACCAATAACATCTCTTATCTTTTTGGTGTTTATCTGCATGACCACAGCCTGTGGTGCCTTTTCAGATAGCTGCTCTCTTGATGATGATATTACTTCGTTCATACTAGATAAAATATGATTCCTTGCTGTGTGTGCTTTCTCCAAAGCTACCTCAAATATTTCTTCTGTTATGCCGTCTATCTTGATATCCATTTGTAAAGCTGTAATCCCCTCTGAAGTTCCAGCAACTTTAAAGTCCATGTCTCCAAGATGATCTTCATCACCTAATATGTCTGTTATTACAGCAAAACCGTCTTCTTCTTTTACTAGTCCCATTGCTATTCCGGCAACAGCAGCCTTAAGTGGAATGCCTGCATCCATTAATGCAAGACTAGACCCACAAACACTGGCCATTGAACTTGAGCCATTCGATTCAGTTATCTCAGACACTACTCTTATTGTGTAAGGGAAGTCATCCGGCGAAGGTAAAACAGCTTCAAGAGCTCTTCTTGCAAGTTTCCCGTGCCCAATCTCCCTTCTTTTTGGACCAGCCATAAAACCTGCCTCTCCTACGGAATATGGAGGAAAATTATAATGAAGCATGAATTGATCTTTGTACTCTCCTTCCAGTGCATCTATAAGTTGAGCTTGTCTAGGTGAACCTAATGTAGAGGTTACAATGGCTTGAGTTTCGCCCCTTGTAAATAAAGCGGAACCATGCGTATTTTTCAACACGCCTGTTTCAATAAATAAGGGTCTTACAGTATCAAGGTCCCTTCCATCTATTCTGGGCTCGCCTTTAATGAGCTTGCTTCTTACAATCTTCTTCTCTACTTTTTTCATGGCATCAAGAAGATCTGCGCTTGTTGGAGCTTCCTCTTCGCCTGTAGCGTGATCTTCTAACAAAGATTCTTTTATCTCGGAAAGGCTTTGAACTCTCTCTTGTTTAACTTGAACCTCATATGCCTGGGCAATTTTTGAGGAATAATTATTTTCAACTAAATCTATGACGTCAGAACTTAATTCCTTTGGCTGATATTCAAATCTGGGCTTTCCTATATCTTCGGCCATTTCACCAATTGCCTCAATAGCTACTTGCATCTCTTGATGGGCAAATAATATGCCACCCAACATTTGATCTTCAGAGAGTTCTTTAGCTTCAGATTCAACCATGATCACTGCAGAATCACTCCCAGCAATAACCATATCTAAATGAGAATCGATTAGTTCACTCCTGGTGGGATTTATGCAGTAATTCCCGTCAATAAAACCAACCCTAATTGCTCCTAAAGGTCCATTAAAGGGGAGTCCAGAAATGGAGACTGCTGCGGATGCGGCTAAGAATGAGAGGATATCAGGATCAACATCCCTATCGGAAGATATAACTGTACATATAACTTGAACTTCATAAAGAAAATCGT
>Ga0209433_10000122_pt1 | contig 22859 bp, 22 predicted proteins | sample METZYME_5_50m_FD_187552 | JGI IMG/M metagenome (GOLD analysis project Ga0209433, IMG submission 187552) | Marine microbial communities from oxygen minimum zone in mesopelagic equatorial Pacific - METZYME_5_50m (SPAdes) (version 2) | ecosystem: Environmental > Aquatic > Marine > Oceanic | place...
GGTTTAATTCCTTTATGGGCATTCATTGTAATTATTGGAAGAGATGTTATAATTACATTCTATCGTAATTATTTAATTTCAAAGAACAAGCCATTGGAAACATCAAAATATGGTAAACTGAAAACTGTATTTCAACATGGAATGGTTTTGATAATTTTATTTTACAATCCTCAACAATCAATAATAGACATTATTGTAAGTATTAATGCGATATATGCTTTTGCGACTGGTATTCATTACTTCAAAAAAAATGGATTTTAAAAAAGGTATTAATTATCAATTAGCTACTTTATTTGGTATCGGGAAATTACCAGGTGGAGGTACATGGTCATCCTTAATGATTCTTCTGATTGCACTAGCTGAAAACTCAGCTGAAACTGCATCATTTATAGCATTTTTCTCTTTAATTATAGCTCCAAGAGCATATAAAAAACTTGTAAATGAATTACAAAATGAAGATCCAAAAGAATTTGTTTTGGACGAAGTAATAGGCATGGGTATAGCATTAGGGTTAGTAAATGCTTTCATTTATTTTTTTTCAAATAATGCTAATTTTGATACACAATTTTTCAATAAAAATAACATATTTATAATTACTTTTATCATTTTCAGATTCTTTGATATATCTAAAGTGGGTCCAGTTGGTTGGATTGAAAATAATAAAAATGAAACTCCATATATAAGAGTTATTGGAGATGATATAGCTGCAGCTTTATTATCAGCATTAATAATAATTATTTTTTTTAACTTATGGGCACTATGAGAGTTGGTTTAATTACAATTGGAAATGAGCTTTTAAATGGCTTTACACTCGATAGAAATGCAGCGTGGATTGGTCAACAGCTTTTAGCTGCTGGAATCAAAGTCGATATTCATCACACAATTAAGGATGATTTTGGTGAAATTTATGATACTCTAGAATATCAATGGTCTAGGTGGGAGTGTGATCATATAATTGTTACTGGAGGTTTAGGCCCTACGGTTGACGATATAACAGTTTCAGCATTTTTTGAATACTTTGATGATTCAGAAGAGTTTGATAAAGAGTATTGGAATCAATTAAAAGAAAGATTTAAAAAATTAAATTTTAAAATTCCAAATCTTAATAAAAATCAAGCTTATAAATCAAAAAAAGGTATAATGATACCAAACCTTATTGGTAGCGCCAGGGGATTACACTATTTCAAGAGTCATTCTTCAGGTTTTAAGTCTGCAGTTAAAATGTTTAAAGGTGAACAAAGAAAAGTTCATTTTTATGCTCTACCTGGTGTACCTAAAGAGATGCAATCAATGTTCAATAATTATGTATTGCCTCAAATAGAAAAAACAAATAAACATAAAGTAATATGTAGAAGCATAAGAACTACAGGTGTTCCAGAATCAGTTTTGCAGGAGAAAATATCCGATTTGATAGATAATTACAAAGAAATTTGTGATATTGCATTTTTACCTCATAGAATGCTCGGAGTTGATATAAGAATTACATCAATAGATAATGAAAAAATTGAAGAATTAATTAGCTTAATTGTTAAGAGAATTAAAAAGTATGTTTATGGATTTGATACTGATAAGCTTGAAGAGGTAATAGCTAACTTATTTATTAAGAATAATTTAACGATAAGTACTGCCGAATCTTGTACAGCTGGACTTCTTGGAGCTAAGCTTACAGACTTTCCTGGGAGTTCGTCATATTATAAGGGTGGATCAATTTGTTATAGTAATGAATTAAAAATTTCAGATGTTAATGTTGATAAAAAATTAATTGATAAGTTTGGTGCTGTAAGCGAAGAAGTAGCAGGTGCATTAGCAGAAGGAATCGCTCGAAAAAATAGTACCGATATAGGAATTGGTATAACAGGAATTGCAGGACCAGATGGAGGAACTGAAAAAAAACCTGTTGGACTAGTATTTGTTGGAATATTTTATAAAAATAATTTATATATTAAGAGGTATAATTTAACACCTAACAGAAACACAAATCGTGAATTAACTGTTATCTTGTGTCTTAATGAAATACGAAAAATTTTAAAAAGTTCATAATTATTAGAAGGGTAATCACATAATGGCAAAAAAAAATACAGATAAAGCTTTAGAGGCAGTTCAATTAGATATTAACAAAGAATATGGAGAAGGTTCTATCATGAGGCTTGGTGGAACAGCAAATTTAGATGTAGAGTCAATTTCTACTGGTTGTTTGTCTTTAGATATGGCTTTAGGAGTTGGTGGAGTTCCAAAAGGTAGAATAGTTGAAGTTTTTGGTCCTGAGTCTTCAGGAAAAACAACCTTAGCGCTTCATATTGTTGCAGAATGTCAAAAAAACGGCGGTAAAGCAGCCTTTATTGACGCAGAAAATGCTTTAGATCCTGAATATGCTAAGAATCTTGGATGTAATGCTGATGATCTTTTAGTTTCTCAGCCAGATTCTGGAGAACAGGCATTAGATATTCTTCAAAAACTATTAGAAACTGCAGCACTTGATGTGATTGTTATTGATTCTGTAGCTGCATTAGTTCCGAAACAGGAATTAGATGGACAGATTGGAGATGTTACTGTTGGATTGCAAGCACGATTGATGTCACAGGCGCTAAGAAAACTTTCTGGCCCGATCAATAAATCAAGAACTTGCGTTGTCTTTATTAATCAAATTAGAGAAAAAATTGGCGTAATGTTTGGAAGTCCAGAAACTACTCCTGGAGGTAGAGCTCTAAAATTTTATTCTTCAGTTAGAATAGATATTCGAAGAATTGCTGCTATCAAAGAAGGAACTGATATGACTGGAAATAGAACTCGTGTTAAAGTAGTTAAAAATAAGGTAGCTCCTCCTTTTAAAATGACAGAATTTGATATCATGTATGGTAAAGGGATTTCATATTCTGGCGATTTATTAGATCTTGCCTTACAAGGTGGAGTTGTTGAAAAAATGGGTTCATGGTTCTCTTATAAAGGTGAAAAGATTGCACAGGGTAGAGAGAAGGTAAAAGGGTTGTTGGAATCGGATGATAAACTAATGAAAAATGTTTTATCAGATGTTAAAGACTATTTAGAATTGTCATAAAATTGTATGAATAAATTTGAAATTACTTACGAAGGTAATTTAAGAACAAAAGCCGTACATCTCGAATCAGGTTCTTCATTAGATACAGATGCTCCAAAAGATAATCAAGGACTAGGAGAAAAATTTTCTCCAACGGATTTAGTTTGTGCATCTCTTGCAAGCTGTATGCTTACAATTATGGGTATAGCAATGCAAAAATACAATATTGACTTAAAAGGAACGACTGCATCAGTTAAAAAAACAATGGGAACAGAGCCTCGTATGATATCTCAAATTGATATAATTGTTAATTTTCCTACTTCTTACGATGATAAAATAAAAATTATTCTTGAAAGAGCAGCAAACAATTGTCCAGTTCATAAAAGTCTATCAAATCAGATAGAGAAAAATATAAAATTTATTTATAATTAAGATTTACTAATTATATTAACGAAATCACTGTGAACTAAGCTATTAGAAGCAACGATGCATTTGTTAAAATTATAAGGATTGTTTGCATCGTCTGTTATTTTTCCACCTGCTTCAGAAATGATAATATTTCCAGCAGCTGTATCCCACGGTTGAAGATTATATTCCCAGAAACCCTCAACAATTCCTTTTGCAACATGACACATATCTAATGAAGCAGCGCCCAATCGTCTTACTCCATGTGAGTTCAAATTTATATTTTTAATTACTTGCAAATTTTTATCGATATATTTTTCATCGTATGGAATAAAACCAGTGACATACAAGCCGTTTGAAAAATCATTTTGTGATACACTAATCCTTTTATTATTACAATATGAACCTTCATTTTTGATAGCATAAAATTTCTCATTATTGGGAATATCATAAACAACTCCCAATAAAGGTTTATTAAGGTAGAATAATCCTATAGAAGTCGCATATGAAGGATAATTGTGTACAAAATTATTTGTACCATCAATTGGATCAATATACCAACAATAATCTGAATTTTTTTTATTATTTCCTTGTTCTTCTGAAACTATATTATGTTCTGGAAATTTTTCCGATAAAAAGTTTGTTATTAACTTATCTACTTCAAGATCTGTCTTAGTTATTAGATTAGAAATCTCACCTTTTGAATTAAAATTTTTTCTTTGAGATGACGCATCTGAGATAACATTATATGCTAAATCTGCAATTTCTAAAGCGTTCTCTAATAAATTATCAGTATTTTTCAAAATATTTAGCTGATAAGTCTTTTAATTTTGTGCTAAGAAGTAAAATTGCTATCAAGTTTGGAAAAGTCATGAATCCTAGGGCTGCGTCTCCAAAGATCCACACAGGTTCGAGAAGAAGAATAGAACCAACAAAAACCATTACAACATAAACATATCTATAATACTTTATTGCTTCAGAGCCAAAAAGATATTCTGTAGCTCGGTCACCATAGAAAGACCAACTTATAGCAGTTGATATCGCAAAAAGTACTACTGCCAAAGTAACTATTTTATCACCAAATGGAACACCTTGAGCAAAAGCATGACTTGTAAGAACACTGCTATTCATCCACATATCTTGTGTAATTGAAGGATCTATTCTTTTTGAGTAGAATTCGGTTAAATGCCAAGAATCTGTTACCATAATAACCAAACCGGTTAAAGTACAAATAATAATCGTATCAATATATGGTTCAAGTAAAGCAACAACACCTTCCCTTACTGAATACTTTGTTTTGGCAGTAGAGTGAGCTATTGCAGCAGATCCTTGTCCAGCTTCACTAGAAAATAAACCACGCTTTACACCCATCATCATTGTATTTAAAAAAGCAATAAAAGCACCAGCACTTATTCCAGCAATTTCTGCAGGAGGATTAAAAGCCATTGAAAAGATTGTACTAAAAGCATTTCCTACTTTATCATAATTTGAAAGAACTATGAAAAGAGCTGTAAAGACATAGATTGTTGCCATTATTGGAACTAAATAACCAGTTACGTTACCAATTCTTTTAATTCCACCAAGTATTACTGAACCAACTATGGTAGCAAGAATAATACCTAAAATAATTTGTATTACAGAAGGTTCAAGAATTCCAGGTACTACTACTGATTTTGTCATAAGAAAATGTTCTGCACCTAAAAGAGGCAAAAATTGACTATAAAGTTGATCTGTTAAGGTAAATGCTTGAATTGCATTTCCAGTAAAAAAAGAACAAATAACTGCAAAAGATGCAAAAGTTACAGCTAACCATCTCCATTTTGGTCCTAAACCATTTTCAATTGTATACATGGGTCCACCTGCAGTATTTCCAAACTTGTCTGTTTCCCTGTATTTAAGGGCTAGCGTACATTCTGAATATTTAAGTGCTGTACCAAAAAATGCTGTTATCCACATCCAAAACAATGCTCCTGGACCTCCATAGTAGATTGCTATAGCTACACCAGCGATATTTCCAATTCCAACAGTTGCAGCTAAGGCTGTAGATAAAGCTTTAAAGTGATTTAAATCACCTTCATCCTCAACATCATCATAATCACCTCTAGTAACCTTTATACCGTGTAAAACATGTTTAAGTTGAGGAAAACCTAATTTAAATGTCATGTAAACACCTGTACCAAGTAAAGCAAAAACCATTAGTGGAATACTTGTTAAAGGAAAGTTGTTTTTAAAGTCGTCGGAAAAGAAATTACCTGGAAATGACCAAACTTTATCGTAAAAATCAACACCTATACCAGGTGACAGTAATAAAACAGCAATGATTGAAAATACTATTAAAGCATACTTTTGTTTAGACATAACAACATATTAATATATTTTTTTAAAAGATGTACATTAATTTTTTTTGTTTAATTTTCAATCATGATAATTGCAGGTGTTGATGAGGTTGGTAGAGGGGCTTTAGCTGGCCCAGTCGTTGCGGCGGCAGTAATTCTGAATGAAAAGATTGAATTGTTAAATGATTCTAAAAAAATTTCCAAAAAAGTTAGAGAAAAACTTTATCCAATTATTATGGAATCATCTGAATCTATATCAATTGGTATAAAATGGAATGATTTCATTGATGATCACAACATTAAAGTTGCAACTGAACAAGCTATGATAGAAGCTATAAATGGTCTTGAAATAAAACCTAATAAAATTCTTATTGATGGATTCGGTCTAGATATACCTATTAAAAATGAAGGAATTATAAAGGGCGACCAAAAATTTGACAATATTATGGCTGCTTCAATCATCGCCAAAGTAACAAGAGATGAAATTATGAGATCCTTTCATTATATTTATCCTGAGTATGATTTTTTATCTAATAGTGGATATGGAACTAAAAAACATTTACAAGCATTGAATAAACACTCATTTACAGAAATACATAGAAAGACATTTAAACCAATTTCGTTAATGCTATGAAAAAAATTATTAAAGAAATAAAGTCACTATTTTTTTTAATACTAGTTGTTCTTTTTCTAAAAGAAACAGTAGTAGAACTATATATTGTTCCAACAAGCAGTATGGAAAAAAATATATTAAGAGGGGACATGCTCGTTGGAAGCCGTTATATATATGGTATGAAAATTCCGGAAAAAATATGGATTCCATTTTCAGCAATAAGCGTTCCAACCTTTTTACCTGAATACAGATTACCTGCGTTTAAAAAAGTTGAAAGAGGAGATGTTGTTGTTTTTGAATATCCTAGAGATAATGTATATAAATACGTAAAAAGATGTATAGGATTACCCGGAGATACATTATCTATACTAAACAGAAAAGTTTATGTAAATAATCAAGAATACTTATTACCAGAGGGAGGACAATTTTTGTCGACTGAAGGATTTGACACATCATTCCAAGATCAAAATATTTTTTTAAAAAATGGTAATAAAGATAATATTCCTGAAATCAGAATTCCTAAAAAAGGAGATATTGTAGAAATTAACGAAGAAATGAATTGGGAATTTATTTTACCAATTTTGATTTTTGAAAAAAATATTGTTGAACTACGTTTCAATGATCAAACCCTAACATTTACAAATGAAGATCCTTACGATTTATTCAGAAGAACAGCTAATAGAAATGTTTTTAATAATTACGCACCAAGTCCTAAAGCTAAATTGATTAATCCATGGATGTCGGTTATGAAAAAAGAGTATTTGAAATATTTATTTATCAATAATAAACCAATCACAGAAGTTAATAGTTATGAATTAAAACAAAATTATTTTTGGATGATGGGTGACAATAGAGATAATAGTGAAGATTCTAGGTATTGGGGTTTTGTACCTGAAAACCATATCCTTGGTCAACCTATCATAACTTGGTTTTCAATAGATTTAGAAAGTTATCTTCCAAGATTGAAAAGAATCGGAAATGTCCCAAATTAAAAAAAAATGTTTTCATATTGAATTTTCATTGATTAGTTTCGGTGGACTTAATAAAAACAATTGAGGTATTTAAATTATGTTATCTAATACAGAAAAGATTTTAAGTGTAGTAGTTTTAGCCTTAGCATTAGCTGTAGGTTTTTCACTAGTCCAGTATGGTTCTGCAATGGATGAGATGTCACAACTAAGATCAGAACAAGCTGAGCATGTAGATATGGTTAACAAAGAGTTTAAACAAAGAGTAAAAGCTGTTGAACTTGAAAACATAGGTCAAGGTAAAGAGATTAAAAAAGGTCAAGATATGATTCTTGCAAATACTAAATTGATTTATGCTAAAGCAGATTCTCTAGGTAGCTTAATTGATGATCTTGCTTATGAAATCAAAAGAGTAGATAGAGATTTATCAAAAAGAATTAAAAATGTTCAACGTGATTTAGAAGGATTAGAAGATAATTTTGATTCTGAAAAGCGTAGAACAAGAAGAGATCTTTCTGATATTAAGAAACAACTTAAAAAGCTTAATACCGAAGTATTTCCTCCAGAGGAAGAAGAATAATTTATTTGTAGTTTAAAAAAAGGGCTAATTTTTAGCCCTTTTTTTTGTACCGAGGGTCGGGCTCGAACCGACATGAGATTGCTCTCACTGGTGTTTGAGACCAGCGCGTCTACCAATTCCGCCACCCCGGCAAAGATGTTGACAAATTTCAGATAAAGTATGTAGTTTGTCAATAACCAAATACTTCAAAGGAGATAAAAGTGTCATTTAAAACAGTACCAGAGATGTTTCAATTATTAGTTAGCGAAAAACCTAATCTTAAAACTTTTTTTACCAAAACTGAGAATGGTTGGGAAGGAATAGAGCTAAAAGACTTGCAGATGCAAGTTGAAGACTTTGCAAATGGTTTAAAAAATCTTGGAATTAATGATCTAGACAAGGTAGCAATAATAGGTGCAAATTCTAGAAAATGGGCAATATCCGATTATGCTATTGCACATATTAGAGCAGTATCTGTACCAGTATATCCTACATTAATTCCAACTCAATCACAATATGTCGTTGCACACTCAGAAAGTAAAGTCGCAATAGTGCAAGACGAAATCCAATTAGATAAGGTTTATTCATTAATTAATGATGCTAGTTCATTATTACATACAATAATCATTATGGATGATGGTTATTCTGGAGATAAAGAACATGTTGTTAAGTTTGCTGATGTATTTAAAATGAAAGAAAATCAACATGACATTAGATCTTTATCTAAAACTGTTAAAGAAGACGATTTATTGACTTTAATTTATACTAGCGGTACAACCGGTAATCCAAAAGGCGTTATGCTAAATCACTCAAATATTTGTAATAATTTATTGTCAATTGATGGGTTATTGAAGAAAGCTATGGATTTTAATCCTGAATTGAAACCTAAAGACGGAATTGAAAGATTTGTTTCATTTCTACCAATAAGTCATAGTTTTGAAAGAGTAGGTGGACATTATTCAATTTTTAGTCAAGGTACACAAATTTACTATGCAGAAATGAATTTTACACCTGAGATACTTTTTGAAAATATTAGAGAAGTTAGACCAACCTTTTTAACAGCTGTACCGAGAATTTTCGAAAAAATACACGCAAAAATTATGGATACAGTATCAAGTATGACTGGTGTTAAAAAGAAGCTAGCAGAATGGTCAATTTCAGTGGGACTTGAAACAGTACCTTTTAGACAAGCAAATAAAAGTCTTCCTTTTATTTTAGGTTTAAAGTATAAAATTGCAGATAAATTAGTTTTAAATAAATTTAGAGCAGCTCTTGGTGGAAAAGTAAGAGCCTGTTCGTCAGGTGGATCAGCTTTATCAAAAGAAGTTGGTTCATTCTTTTGTGGAATAGGAATATCAATCATTGAGGGATATGGTTTAACTGAAACTAGTCCAGTAATGACTTTAGGAGATCCAGACTTTTTTAAATTTGGAACAGTCGGAAAACCTATTCCAGGAGTTGAGGTAAAAATTGCAGAAGATGGAGAAATTATTTGCAGGGGTCATTGCGTAATGCAAGGATATTACAAAAATGAAGAAGCCACAAAAGAAGCAATTATAGATGGATGGTTTCACTCTGGTGATATTGGAGTATTTGATGAAGATGGTTTGCTGCGAATAACTGATAGAAAAAAGAGCTTAATAGTTACTTCAGGTGGAAAAAATGTAGCACCTCAACCAATGGAAGTTTCATTAACTTCAAACAAGTATATTGAGCAATGTAGTGTAATTGGAGACGATAGAAACTTTATAAGCGCACTTATAGTTCCAAATAAAGAAAATCTTATGGCTTGGGCTGAAGAGCAGGGACTAGCAAGCTTAGACTATAAGTCTTTATGTGATCACGACCAAACCTACGAACACTTTGATGCAATAGTTAAAAATACAATGACTAACTTTTCAAGATATGAATCTGTAAGGAAATTTACACTAATTGCAGATGAATGGACTGTTGATAATGGAGAATTGACTCCTAAAATGTCAATTAAAAGAAAAGTTGTTGCAGATAAGCATAAGGAAGAAATTAATGCAATGTATGATAGTAAATCTCTTCCAAAGCAAGCAACTAATGAAGAAGGTCAACTATTTGGATAAATTCCTTTTAAAGGTATTTATTTTATTTGTTTTCTTTGGTTCTTTATACGCAAACGATCATCCTTATATAATTGTTTTAGGTACTGCTCAGGACGGAGGATCTCCACATGCAGCGTGTAAAAAAGATTGTTGTGAAGAATTATGGGACAATAGATTTCTTCATAAAAAAGTATCAAGTATTGCCATAGTTAATCCAAAAGATAAGAAGTTTTGGATAATTGATGCGACTCCTGATTTTCCTGAACAATTAGATTTTCTTGAAAAGAAAACCGGTTTCTCTTTAGCCGGAATATTTATCACTCATGCTCATATGGGACATTATACTGGCCTACTACATCTAGGCAGGGAAGTAATGGGCTCAAAAAATGTACCAGTATTTGTAATGAAGAAAATGAAAAAATTTATAGAATCAAATGGTCCATGGAGCCAATTAGTTGAATTGAAAAATATTGCTTTGAAAGAATTAAGTAATGAGCAGTTTATTTCTTTATCAACAAATTTATTTATTAAACCTATTTTGGTGCCTCACAGAGATGAGTTTTCTGAAACTGTAGGTTATCAAATTAAAAGCAAGAAATCTCTAATTTTTATTCCTGATATTGATAAATGGTCAAAATGGTCTTATGATATTAGAGATGTAGTTCAAAAAAATGATTATAATTTGTTAGATGGAACTTTTTATAATATAAATGAGTTGCCTGGAAGAGATATGTCTAAAATTCCACATCCTTTTATTGTTGAAACTATGGAACTTATTGAAAAGGATAAAAATAAAGTATTTTTCATTCATTTAAATCACACTAATCCCGCATTAAAGCAAAATTCGTTAGAACATAAAAATATTTTAAAAAAAGGTTTTAACATTACTAAATTTGGTCAGAAGTTTCATTTATGATTGGGGAAAAAATGCTAAAAACAATTCAATACTTTATACTTTTACTGTTATTTAATTTCGGATTTTCACAAGAACTTGTTATTGGAGAAGAAAGGATTGAGCCTGGTATTATTTTTATTTTTGAAGGGGCAATTAAAGATCATATAATGCCAACGGAAATGCATTTAAAGGAAAATCAATCAAATATTCACATCGAAGCAAGGGTAAATTGGGATGAAAAAAACATTCCTGAAGGAACGCCAGCAGGAGGTTTTGTGCCGTATTTATCAATAAATGCCAAAATAATAAATCAAAGAACTGGTTTATCTACTTTTATAGATTTATTACCACATATTAATTTGATTGATAATTTTCATTACGCCAGAAATATTGCTCTACCTGGAAAGATAAGCGATGATTATTCTGTTGAGTTCAATGTTACAGGCCCGACTTTAAAAGAGCTGGCTCTTCATAAGGATTGGTATGAAAATTATGGTTCAAATTTCATGGAAATAAAGAAATTTTTTTACAACAAAGTCAACTTTGAAGAGATTGCTAAAGCTTCAAGATAACTTTTTGTAACAACTTTATAAAATAATTCATAAAATATTTAGTTATTAATTAATGAAGGGGATTTCGATGAAAAAAATATTATTAGTATTCATTTTTTCTGCTTTTGCCTTTGGACAAACCTACAACATGCAAATACAAATAGGTGTTAAGGATGGTGTAAAAATTAAAGATTTTGAAAAGGCAATGATTCAGCATAATAAAGCACATGCTACCGACCTTGGAGCCGCAACAACTTACCAAATTGTAAATGGTCCAGATGCAGGAGACTACATAAGAATGCCTAAATCTATTTTTGTATCAGCTGATAAAATTGATGCTATTTTTAATGAATGGGAGAATCATGCTCCTGTACCTTACGATAAGTTTAATGAAAGTATGGTTGATGGAAGGAATGGTACTGTCTTTTATACTTTAAGACCTGATTTAAGTTATAATCCGCAGGTAAAATCGTGGAAGTATCTTAGACAGAGTAAGTGGAATATTAGACAAGGTGGACAATCAAAAGCTGAATCAATTTTTAAAATGGCTAATGAAATAAGGAACGAATTAGGTTCAACTGAACATTTTGTATGCATGGTGTCAAATACTGGTGGACCTTTCAATGAATATATCTTTGTTTCTGGTCATGATACTCTTTCTGAAGCTTTAGATCAATCTGCATTTTTTGCTTTATTGGGTGAGCTCTCAAAAAGAATGCCAGATTGGGAATCAACTTGGGGTCAAAGCGCATGGAATGGTTTAAGTCAAGTTTCAGTGCATAGACCTGATTTAAGTAATTAATTTTTTACAAGAGCCTATTTATTAGGCTCTTTTTTTTAACTAAATAAAAGGGGATTTAAATGAAAAAAATAATCATAGCATTAGCTGTTGTACTTTCGTTTACTTTTGCTCAGGAACCATTGTATCATATGCAATCATTAATTGGGCCGAAAGATGGAGTTACAGGAAAACAATTTGAAACTGCTCTTAAAAAACATAATAAAGTACATACCAGTGATTTAAATGCACTTAATACATGGCAAATAGTATCTGGACCTAGTTCAGGAGATTTTTATAGAGTACCTGCAAACTGGCCAGTCCCACATTCAAAGGTAGAGGATGTTTTGGATGCTCTAAATAATCATGCAACCTTACCTGGAGATAAGTTAAATGATTTAACAAATCTTTATGGTGGAATGGAGTTTTGGATTTTAGAAGAAGATTTAAGTGTAAATCTTGATAAACTTGATCCAGAGGAGCAATTTGATTTTGTTTCAGTTTTCTATTATGGAATGCCAACAGGTGACAGATCAAAGGCTTTAGAAATTTTTGAAGATTTTAAAGCTGCTTCTGAAGAAACCGGTTATGAGAGAACATGGTGGGTAATGACAAAAGCATCAGGTGGAAATATGAATGTTATGATGTATGCAACACCTCACAAAACTAGATCTGAAATGTTAGCTCCAGATTTTGCTCTAAGAGCAAACGTAGTTAACAAAATGTCCGAAAATAAACCAGAAATGAGTTTTAGTGGTGCATGGATGTGGACACAAAATCAAGTTCTTAAACTTAGACGTGATTTAAGTACTTCTTCCAACTAAATAAAAATACAGACAGTCAAAGAGCCTATTATCTATTGTTAATAGGCTCTTTTTGCATTAACATTCTAAATGTTCAATAAAAAATCAATAATTGAGTTGAAAAAAGACTTAAATAATGAATGTTTTTCTAGAAAAACCTGTTCCTTTTATAAATATATTAAAATTGAAAATCGCAAAGCATTAAGGAATATTCTTTACAAACATTTAAGTGAATTGAAAGTTTTTGGCAGAATATACCTAGCTAAAGAAGGAATAAATGCCCAAATAAGTATACCTGAGCATAACATTGATGAATTTGAAAAATTCATATCAAATTTTGATTTTTTCGAAGATGTCAAATTTAAATATGCTATCAAAGATGGCCATTCTTTTATCAAATTAAAAATTTTGTTAAAAGATGAAATAGTCGCTTACAAATTATCAGATAAAGAATTTGATATGAATAGAGTAGGAAAGCATTTAAAGCCAATAGATTTTCATCATTCAATTCAAGAAAGTAACTCAGTTGTAGTAGATATAAGAAATTATTATGAAAGCGAAGTTGGTAAATTTAGGAATGCAATTGTTCCTGATGCTCATTTTTCACAAGAATTGTTACCAAAAGTAGATAACATGTTACAAAAACATAAAGATAAAAAAATTCATCTTTATTGTACCGGTGGAATTAGATGTGAAAAAGCAAGCTCTTATCTTATTAAGAAGGGGTATAAAAGTGTGTATCAACTTGATGGAGGTATCATTCAATATGCACACGATATCAAAGAAAGTAAAATTGAATCACTTTTTATAGGAAAAAATTTTGTATTTGATGATCGTTTGGGTGAAAGAGTAACTGAAGATATCATTTCAAGATGCCACCAATGTGATCAATCAAGTGACAATCATAAAAATTGTCACAATGATTCATGTCACATTTTATTTATTCAATGTGATAAATGCGCAAAAAAGTTTGAAAACTGTTGCTCTTATGACTGTAAAAGCTTTAAAAATTTAGAATTTGAAAAAAGAAAAATTTTAATAAAAGATGTAAATAAAAAGGTTACAAGTGCGAAATTATCTACTAAATTTAGACCTAAACTTTATAAATTATTTAATTACTGGAAATAAACTTATGATGGACAAAATAATAGAATTTGTTAAAACACCAATTAAGGTTTCTTATAAAGAAATGAAGGACTATAATTCCTTTGATAAAGTTGTATTAAATCCTCTATTTTTGTTTGCAATTGTCTTTTTTGTTACTTTCCAGGCATTTTCTATATCTGGAGATCAAGAAGCAACTCCTTCAGATTCTGCACTTGGAAATGCAATGGTTTATTTTGAACGTGGGGACTTTGATAATGCTATCTTGCAGTTAGAAGAAATAGTAGAAAATTTTCCAGGTACTAGCGCATCTCATCAAGCCAAATTTTATCTTGGAAGAACTGCATTTTTAAACGGTAATAATGATAAAGCTAAATTATATATTTCTGAGAGTGTTAAAAAGCTCAAATATGCACCTTTAAAGAAGGAGGCATACATGATGCTAGGAAAGCTTGAAAAAGATGTTAATAAAGCATTAAAACACTTTGATGACGCATTTAACAATGCTTTGTCTTCATCTGAGAGAAAATTAATTATGATAACAAAAGCTGAAAAACTCATAAAAAACAATGAAAAAGAACGAGCTTTACAAGTCTTAGATGAAATTGATAAAGATATTGCTGTATATAATGAGTTCTTTGAAGAGATTTATGGGTATGCATTGAGTTTGAACTAAGTTCCTTGTAATAACCAATATAATATAATATATTTCGATGAATTTTAATGGGCTACGGCCCATTTTTGTTATAATAAAAAAATTGAAGGAATATTATGATTAATAGAGATTTAATTGAAATTTTTATTGAATTAGCTCGTGAAAAGAATATTGAACGTTCAGAGCTTGGTACAATTATTGAACAGTTATTTTTATTTATAATTGAAAAAGAAACTGGTGAATCTGACAATTGTAGTGTTATTGTAAATCTTGACAAAGGTGAAATTGAAATTTATGTCGAAAAAACAATTGTTGAAGAGGTTGATGATGATCATTTTGATATCACTCTAGAAAGGGCTATTGAATTAGAGCCTGATTTAGCAGGTGAGTTAAAATTAGGAGATACATTTGTTGAAGTTATTGATCCAGCAAGGTTTGGAAGAAGGCTAGTAGCTAATGCTAGACAGTTTTTAAATAAAAGAACTAGAGAAGTTCAGCAGCAATATATTTATGAAGACTATGTTCAAAGAATTGGTGAGGTAATAATTGGAACAGTTCATCAAGTACACAGAGAAAATACCTTTGTAAATATAGAACAAACAGAATTGAGAATGCCTAGAAATGAACAAATTTATTCTGAGCGTTTTCGCAGAGGAGATACTATCAGAGCATTGGTAAAATCCGTTGAAGTTACTCCAAAAGGTCCTGACATTCTTATTTCAAGAAGTGATGATTTATTTTTATATAAGCTATTTGAAATGGAAGTGCCAGAAATTGAAGATGGTATAATTGAAATTAAAGGTATTGCAAGAAAACCTGGAGAAAGAAGTAAAATTATTGTTCATTCTGTAGATAAGAGAATTGATGCTGTAGGTGCTTGTGTAGGGATGAGAGGAAGCAGAATTCAATCTGTAGTTCGAGAATTAAATAATGAAAAGATTGATATTGTAAACTTTACTGAGAAATCTGAAGTTTTTATTACCCGAGCATTATCACCAGCAAAACCTATTGATTTATATATAGATGATGACAGAAAATATTGTGTAGCAATATTTGAAGAGGGTGGTTTGGAAAACGCAGTTGGAAGAAGTGGAGTTAACATAAATTTAGCTTCGAAACTAACAGGTTTTACTATTGATGCTTACACCAAATCAGAATATGATGAATTGCTAATTAATCAAAAAACTACTTTAGAGTCTTTAGATGGTATCAAGAAAAATATATCAAAGAAGCTCAATAATCTAGATATTGTATCTGTTGCAGATTATTTGGGTGCTCAAAAATCAGTTTTAACTAACGATTTAGATTTATCGCAAGAAGATATTGATTCAATAAGTGATGCGGTTAACAACTTCATAAACACAACTCACAATACTGAAAAGGAAGAAGAGGTTGTAGATATTGATGCAATAACCGCAGACATAGAAGTAGCTATTGAGGAAAAAGCAAATGAAGCTGAAGATAATGAAACTGAAGAAAACATTGAAGAATCAATTGAAGAAGAAGTTGAGGATGTGACAACTGCTCAAGAAGAAGAAAATGATGAAAAATCAGTTAAAAACGACTCAGAAAATATTGAGGATGATAAGGAAGAATAAAAAATGACTGATTCAATAAGAATATTTCAGTTAGCTAAAGAACTTAATATATCGCATAACGATATACTTGATTTTCTAAAATCAAAAGATATCTCTGTTTCTAGTCACATGTCTCCAATAGATGGAAAAACACAACAATTAGTATACACAGAGTTTGCTAAAGATAGACAGTCAGCTGAACGAGATAGAAAAGAACAAGTCAGGAAAGAAATTCATGATTCAAAAGTAGTCATGAAGACTAAATCTGTCAAAAAATTCAAAATTATGTCTTTAGAGGATCAACGTAAAAGTGGTGCCAAAAAGACAGAAAAGAATGTTGAAAAAGTTGAAAAGAAAGATACCTCTTCAAAAGAAAAGAAACCGGTTGTAGCAGAACCTAAAAAGAAACTAAGAAAGATTTCCTTGAGGCAGCCTGAGAATCAAGAAGATAAAAAAATGGCTCGTAAAGATAAAGAAGAGCTCAAAAAAGATAGTTCAGCCGTTAAAAGATTAAAGAAAACATTGGCTTCAATGGATTCAGGTCCAAAAAAGAAGTCTTATAAAAAAACAAAAAAAGATTCTAAAGATATATCAGCTGACGAAAAAAGAGTAATTGAATTAGCTGAATATGCAAGTATTGATGAAATAGCAAAAGTTTTAGATGTTACAACCAGTGAAGTAATAAGTAAATGTTTACAAATAGGAATTTTAGCAACGGTAAACCAACGCTTAGAATGGGATGTTATTGAGCTAATTGCTGGTGAATACGATGTTGAATTAAAAAAATATGAAGAAGTTGTTGATGATTTATTTGTCACTACTCATTCAGAAGAAGAGCTTTCAAATGCATCTAAAAGAGCTCCTGTAGTAACAATTATGGGACATGTTGATCACGGTAAAACATCTATTTTAGATTATATTAGAGAAACTAAGGTTGCTGCAGGTGAATCTGGAGGTATAACTCAAAGAGTTGGAGCTTATCAAGTTTTACATAATGATAATAAAATTACTTTTTTAGATACACCTGGTCATGAAGCATTTACAGCAATGAGAGCTAGAGGTGCCCAGTCAACAGATATAGTTATTCTTGTTGTCGCTGCTGATGACAGTGTAATGCCTCAAACTATTGAAGCTATAAACCATGCTCAAGCAGCTGAAGTACCAATAATCGTTGCAATAAATAAAATTGATAAACAAGGTGCTAATGCAGATATCGTTAAAAGAGAATTATCCGAAAAAAATGTATTAGTTGAAGAATGGGGTGGAAAAATTCAATCTGTTAATACCTCAGCAATAACTGGAGAGGGAATAGATGATTTAATGGAAGCAATTCTTCTTGAGTCTGAAGTTTTAGACTTGAAAGCCAATGTTGAAATAGAATGTAAAGGAGTTGTAATTGATTCAAGGCTAGACAAAGGTCTTGGTCCAGTTGCAACAGTGTTAATTCAAAAAGGTACACTAAAAATAGGTACACCGTTTATATGTAATAATTTTCCTGGTAAAGTTAGAGCAATTATGAATGAAAAAAATGAGAGAATTAAAGAAGCAAAACCATCTGATGCTGTACAAATTTTAGGTTTTGATCAAGTTCCTCAATCTGGAGATATTTTTGCAGAGGTGTCTAATGAATCAGATTTAAAAAAGATAGCAAATGAGAGACAAAGAATTAAACGAGAAATAGATTTACAAATGGTTCAAAAGACTTCTTTAGATACAATTTCAGCTCAAATCAAAGAAGGTGATATCAACAACTTAAATATTATTATAAAAGCTGATTCAGATGGATCAATTGAAGCACTTATTCAGAGTATTGAAAAGATAAATAATGAAGAGGTTGGTGTAGATATTGTCCATAAAGGTGTTGGAAACGTTTCAGAATCCGATGTATTATTAGCTCAAGCATCAAATGCAGTTGTTATAGGTTTTGGTGTTCAAATACCTTCAAATTCAAAACTTTTAGCTAATCAAAATAATGTTGAAATAAGAGCTTATAACATTATTTACCAAGTTGTTGAAGATATTAAATTAGCAGTAGAAGGTCTATTGAAGCCTGATCTTGTTGAAGAAATAATTGGAGTAGCTGTTGTTAAAGAGTCATTTAAGATTCCAAAAATAGGCTTTATTGCTGGTTCACAAGTAGAATCTGGAAAAATTACTCGAGATAGTCATGTAAGATTAATAAGAGAAGAAGAAGAGCTAATTTCCAAAGGAAGTATTACCTCTTTAAAAAGATTTAAAGACGATGTTAATACTGTTGAATCAGGACTAGAATGCGGTATTGCCATTGAGGGCGTCAAAAAATTCTTTGAAGGTGATAGAATTGTTGCTTTCAAAATTAATGAAATTAAGAGAACATTAGCAGACAGTTGAACAATAAACCATTTTCAAGAGCTGAAAGAGTATCTCAGCAAGTATTAAAAACGATTAATGAAATCATATCTCGCGATCTTGATCTTAGAAAATATGGCTTCATAACTTTTTCTAGTGTCAAGATGACTTCAGATTTAAAGCATGCAAACTTATATTACAGTGTTATAAATCCAAAAATGAACCTTGAAAAAATTAATGAAGAAATAAATAATCTTGTTCCTGTTTTTCGTAAAAATCTATCTCTAAGTTTGAATTTACGCTCAACTCCTACTTTAAAGTTTTTTTATGATGATTCATTTGAACAGTTTGAAAAGATTGATAAACTAATAAAAAAGATAGATTAATGATTTATAATATTTACAAACCAAATGATTGTTCGTCTTTTTCTGTTGTCAATCAAGTAAAAAAAATCACTAATCAAAAAGTTGGTCATTCAGGTACATTAGATCCATTTGCAGATGGTGTATTAGTGTTAGGTATTGGAAAATCAACAAAATTGCTTTCAGATATTATTCAATTTGACAAGACATATGAAGGCATATTAAATCTTGGAAAGAAAACTGATTCTATGGATTTGACAGGTAAAGTAATTGAAGAAAAAGATATTCCTAAAATAACTAGTGCTCAACTTAAAAAATGTGAAGATAGTTTTTTAGGTGAACAACTTCAGAGAACTCCAATGTTTTCAGCTAGAAAAATAAATGGTGTAAGATTGTATAAGCTTGCCAGAAAAAATATGGAAATAAAAACTAATCCCAAATTAGTTACTATTAAAAGCTTATCAATTGAACCACTTTCTAGTAATTCTTTTAAAATTATTGTTACATGTACCTCTGGTACATATATACGAGTTCTAGCGGAGGATATTGCAAAAAAACTTAATACTGTAGGTCACTTAACTAAATTAACAAGATTGTCTGTTGGTGAACACCATATAGATGATTCTCTTTCAATAGATAGGTTTAAAAACGAATGGAAATAATTAAATCTATAGAAAAGTTTAAAAAACTAGAAAGTTCTGTTATTACAGTCGGTAATTATGATGGAGTACATAAAGGACATCAAGACGTTTTAAAATACTTGGTAAAGGAAGGAAAAAAAAGAGGTATACCATCATGTATTATTACATTTTTTCCTAATCCCGTTTATGTACTTTTTAACAATGATATATCGATCAACCTTCAAAGCATTGAGTCTAGATTAGATTCTTTCAAAAAAGTAGGTATTGACAAGGTTTTAGTAATTCCATTTTCAAAAGAATTTTCTAAAATGTCTGCTGAATCATTTGCTGATAATATTATAAAAAAACTGTTTAATCCTCAGTTAATTTCAGTTGGTACCAACCATTATTTTGGCCACAATAAAGAAGGAGATTTTAATTTTTTAATAGATTTTTGTAAAAATAATAATATTGAGCTCCATCATCCAGAAATGAGAAAAATAGATAATCAACTTGTATCAAGTAGTATTATTAGAAAACTGATTATGGATGGAAGGCTTCAAGATGTTCAAAAATTATTGGGTAATTTTTATGGGTTTGAAGCAACTGTTGTTAAAGGTTCACAAAGAGGAAAAAGTATGAAATATCCTACAGCAAACTTTATACCTAATTTTAATAAACAGCTTGTTCCTGGTGTTGGTGTTTATTTAACAAGAGTACTTATCGACGACAAAAAGTATTTTGGTATGTGTAATGCGGGTATTAGACCAACTTTTAATGAAAAAAAATTTGTTATGGAAGTTCACATATTATCTGATAAATTTGGCAGCTTATATGATAAAAACATATATGTCGAATTTTTAGATAAAATTCGTGATGAAAAAAAGTTTGATAGTAAAGATTTACTTATCAAACAAATTGAAAATGATAAAAAAGTATGTATTAAATTAATAGATACTTTTAAGGAGAAATATGAAATATAGTAAAGAAACAAGTTCCTTACTGAAAGACGCTGGTCTTGATGTAAAAGATGTAGGTAGTAGTGAAGCGCAAATTGCGTTTTTAACTGACCGCATAAGGTCATTAACAGAGCATGTTAAAGTTCACAAAAAAGACGTTCATTCAAAACATGGTTTAGTTAAGCTAGTTTCACAAAGAAAAAAGCTATTGAAGTATTTAAGAAAAACTAAACTAGATAGTTATGAAGACTTAATTAAAAAACTATCAATAAGAGGAATGTAAAAAAATGATCAAAGTTGAAAAAAATATAGCGGGAAGACCGCTCAAAATTGAATCTGGACAAATTGCTAGACAAGCAGGAGGTTCAGTACTTATTAGTTATGGAGAGACATCTATATTAGCAACAGTGTGTTGCTCTTCAGAACCTAGGGAAGGAGTAGATTTTCTTCCTTTACAAGTTGAATATAGGGAAAAACATTATGCTGGGGGTAAAATTCCTGGCGGATTTTTTAAGCGTGAAGCAAAGCCGACAGATGCAGAAGTACTGACTTCACGACTAACAGATAGACCTATAAGACCTCTAATACCAAAAGGATATTATCATGAGATTCAGTTAATGTTAACAACGATGTCTTATGACCATGAAAATACACCTGATGTAATGGCTGCAATTGGTGCTTCAGCAGCTTTATTATTATCACCTGTTCCATTTGATGGACCAATTGCTTCAGTAAAAATTGGACTTATTGATGGAGAGTATGTCCTTAATCCTACTGCTGAACAAATGCAGTCTTCAGATTTGGATCTTATGGTTACTGGTAAAAAAGATAAAATTTGTATGATTGAAGGTGGATCTAATTTTGTACCAGAAAAAACAATATTAGAAGCTTTAGAAGTTGCATTAGAAGGAATTAATGATATTGTTGATTTACAAATGGAATTTTCTGAGCATTTTGATAATTCATATGAAATGACTGAATCAAAAGTTCTTTCAGACGAAATTGAAAACAAGTTAAACGAAGAATACTCAAGTAAAATTGATGAGTTGTTTGATATTGGAACTAAACAAGAACGAGATGATAAATACAATGAAATTGTTAAGGAAGCATCTCAGCCATTCGAGGAAGACGAAGTGTTGCTTCCTGAAGTTAAAGCTCATATGAAGCTTATGTTTAAAAATGCTGTTAGAAAAACCGTTCTTGATAAAAAAGTTAGAGTTGATGGTAGAGGTCCTGAGGATATCAGGGATATTACAATTGTTCCTTCTTTACTACCTAGAGTGCATGGATCAGTCTTATTTACTCGAGGAGAAACACAGGCAATTGCTACAACAACTTTAGGTTCAAGCAGAGATGAACAAATTATTGATTCTATGGGAGAGGACTCTAAGAAATCTTTTATGCTGCATTATAACTTTCCTCCTTATTCTGTTGGAGAAGTTGGAAGAATTGGTTTTACAAATAGAAGAGAAGTTGGTCACGGTCATTTAGCTGAACGTTCTTTAAAGCCTATATTGCCAAGTAATGAAGAGTTTCCATATACTGTAAGAATTGTATCAGAAATTACAGAATCAAATGGTTCATCATCAATGGCATCTGTCTGTGGTGGTTCATTGGCCTTAATGTGTGCCGGAGTACCAATAAAAGAGCATGTTGCTGGTATTGCCATGGGTTTAATAACAGATGGCGAAAATTATGCCGTTTTAAGCGATATTTTAGGTACAGAGGACTTTTATGGAGATATGGACTTTAAAGTTGCTGGTACCAAAGATGGAATCAGTGCTATTCAATTAGATTTAAAAGTTCCTGGTTTATCAATGGATGTTTTATCTAATGCTTTAGAACAGGCAAACAAAGGTAGATTACACATCCTAGATGAAATGAATAAAGCAGTTGATAAACCTTATCCTTTATCACCATTTGCTCCACAAATTGAATCTTTCCCAATAGACAAGGAAAAGATTGGAGCATTAATTGGTCCTGGAGGAAAGAATATTAAAGCTCTTCAAGAGAAAGCAGATTGTGTTATTAATATAGATGATGATGGTCTTGTAAGCGTATCTGCTTCTGATAAAGAAAAACTTGATAATGCTATATCAATGATAAAAGCTGTTGTTCAAGATCCTGAAGTAGGAACAGTATTTGACGGAAAGGTAACAAAAATTTTAGATTTTGGAGCCTTTGTTGAATTTGCACCTGGCAGAGAAGGACTTGTTCATATTTCTCAGATTGCTTGGGAA
>Ga0209433_10000123_pt1 | contig 22825 bp, 20 predicted proteins | sample METZYME_5_50m_FD_187552 | JGI IMG/M metagenome (GOLD analysis project Ga0209433, IMG submission 187552) | Marine microbial communities from oxygen minimum zone in mesopelagic equatorial Pacific - METZYME_5_50m (SPAdes) (version 2) | ecosystem: Environmental > Aquatic > Marine > Oceanic | place...
TCAAGGTACTAGTGCATACTTTACAAATGGTGTAACCTCCCAAGATGTATCAGGTGATAATCATTACTATGATGTAGGTGTACGTTTTGCTAAAGCATTTTCAGATAAGTTTGCTGTAAAAGCTACGATCAGTTATGTTGAAGGTTTAGATTGGGGTGCCGATGATAGAAGTGATGTCAACAAACCACAGGGAACTTTTGTACCTGGTACTTCTGATCCTGCTGATCCATCTACATTTCCAGATTATGTTGGTGTGAATGTTTATGGAAGTCAAGGAGTTAACCTTAATATGACAAATACATTCCTAGGAGCTGTAGTTCCTGGGTTAGTTCAACAAGGTTTAATTAGTCCAGCAGGTGGAGCAACAATTACAAGCATTGTTGGTAATTTTGCACCCAATTATTTTGGATCACAATTACTTCAAACAACTGGTTATGCTGAATCTGATTTAACTGATGGTATTGCATCAAGTTTCAAGGTTGACGTTGCTGCTCACTACAGATTTAATGGTAATTCTGAATTGATTTACAATACAAAAATTGGTACTGGTAATACAATTTTACATGCAACAAATAGAAACATGTTAAAGAATTTTATGCTACAACAGCACAAAATAGAGTACAAAACACGTAATTTAAACCTTCGAGCTTACACGAGTATTGAAGATGCTGGAAACACTCATGATTTATCTGCTCTAGGAGGAAGAATTGCTAATGCACAGCCTGGAGGTATTCAAGGTGGATGGGCAGGAGCATATCTTCAAAATTACTTCTTGAACTTATTTGGTCAAATTAATCCAAACCCAATAGCTGCTTTAAACACAGTTCTTGGTGGTATTTTATTCGGTGGCGATACAAGTATGTTTGACAGATATGTATCACCAAAAATGAACTACATGGCTCATGCATTTGCTAGAGGAGAGGCTGATAAAAATATGTTAGTTCCCGGCTCCGACGCATTTAAGCAAGCTTACATGAATGCTACAACTGTGCCTATTGCTAAAGGTGGTGCTGCGATCCAAGACAACTCCATGAGTAACAACTTTGAGGTTAATTATAATGCCTCAGATTTAGTGAGTGGTTTTGACCTACAACTTGGTGCTCAAGCCCGTCAGTACGTGCTAAGGTCTGGAGGATCTTTATTTACTGACTATGATGACCCAATTAAATTTAGTCAGCTAGGTGTTTACACTCAAGTTCAAAAAGACTTATTTGATGGTGTTGTGAAACTAACGGGTTCTATGAGATATGATAAGAGTCAATTCTTTGATGGCCAATTTACACCAAGACTTGGTGGATTAATTTTCTTATCTCCGAATCAAAATATAAGATTTTCTTATCAGACAGGTTTCCAAAACCCATCTTCTCAAGACCAATACATCGGGTTAGATGTTGGTAGAGCAGTTTTAATGGGTTCATCTCCTGATAGTGTTGATAGATTTAAAATGACATTCACAGGATCAAACTTTAACCAGTACACAATCACTGGTCCAATGGTTATGAGTAATTCATTACTTGCAAATGAGTTTTTAGCTGGATCATTTGTACCTGCAAACTTAGACCCAGTTGAACCACAACACGTAATGTCGAGAGAATTTGGATATAGATTTAACGGTAAAAAAGTTTCACTTGATGTAAGTGCTTACTGGAGTGATTTTTCAAACTTTATAGCTGCTAAAAATGTTATCGTCCCAATGTATGGAAGTTTAGCTAATGGATCTGCACTCGCAGCATTAGCAGCTGGTGACTTTAAAGTTTTTAGCGTAGATAACAATACAAATGAAAAGGTATCTACTATGGGAGTTACTGTAGGTTTAGAAACGAAGGTTATCGATAAATTTGATTTTGGAGCTACATTTAGTTACAATGAAATGGATAGATCTAACATTGATCCTAATTTTGATACAGGATTTAATACTCCAAAAGTTAGAACAAAATTTAGTTTAGGTTCGACTGAACTAGCTGATAATTTTGCATTCAATGTTTCTGCAAGATACCACAATGCATATCTCTGGGAGTCAACTTTTTTAAATGGTACGATTCCTGCAATGTGGACATTTGATGCCGCTATGAACTTTGATGTTCCTGAGATCAATAGTAAGGTAAAAGTTGGTGCTGTAAACTTTACAGGAAAAGATTACATGATGATGCCAGGATCTGGTATGATTGGTAGTCAGTACTATGTTACATTTACTTTAAATCCGTAATACATATCAACAGATATTGTTAATAAAGGCGCTTTTTTAGCGCCTTTTTTTTGCTTCATTTTAAAAAAAAATATATCAGTTTAAACTATATTTGCACATCTAACATTACTTAAATTATTAAAGTCGCAATTATGTCACAAAAAGTTGGTAAAGTTTCTCAAATTATTGGTCCTGTAGTTGATGTTTCTTTTGATACAGCTAACACAGAATTACCTAAGATTTATGATTCATTAGAAATAAAAAAAGCTGATGGTTCAGTGCTAGTTTTAGAAGTTCAATCACACGTAGGTGAGGATATGGTTAGAACTATATCAATGGACTCAACAGATGGTTTACAACGAGGCGCAGATGTTGTATCAACCGGAAATCCAATTCAAATGCCTATTGGCAAAGATATCTACGGTCGTTTATTTAACGTTATAGGAGATGCAATTGATGGTATGGAAGACTTACCAAAAAGTGGTAAAAGTGGCTTACCTATTCATAGAGAAGCTCCACCATTTGAACAACTTTCTACTTCAACAGAAGTTTTATTTACTGGAATTAAAGTTATTGATTTGATTGAGCCATATGCAAAGGGTGGAAAAATTGGTCTTTTTGGAGGTGCAGGTGTTGGTAAAACTGTTCTGATTCAGGAACTTATCAATAATATAGCTAAAGGACACGGTGGATTATCAGTTTTTGCTGGTGTTGGTGAAAGAACTAGAGAAGGAAATGATTTACTTCGCGAAATGTTAGAATCAGGAATCATCGACTATGGTAAAGAATTTATGGAATCTATGGAAAACGGTGGATGGGATCTAAGTAAAGTTGATAAAAAAGCATTAGAGAACTCAAAGGCAACATTTGTTTTTGGCCAGATGAATGAACCCCCAGGAGCTAGAGCTAGAGTAGCTCTTTCTGGATTGACAGTAGCAGAGTATTTTAGAGATGGAAGTGGTGATGGACAAGGAAAGGATGTATTATTCTTTGTTGATAATATTTTCAGATTTACTCAAGCAGGCTCAGAGGTATCAGCTCTATTAGGTAGGATGCCCTCTGCTGTTGGGTATCAACCAACATTAGCTACTGAAATGGGTGCAATGCAGGAAAGAATTACATCTACAAAAAAAGGATCAATTACCTCAGTACAAGCAGTGTATGTCCCAGCTGATGACCTAACAGATCCAGCGCCAGCCACTACTTTTTCTCACTTAGATGCAACCACAGTATTATCAAGAAAAATTGCGGAATTAGGTATTTACCCAGCTGTAGATCCTCTTGATTCTACATCTAGAATTTTAACACCTGAAATTCTTGGTGATGATCATTATAATTGTGCTCAAAGAGTAAAAGAAATGCTTCAAAAATATAAAGAACTCCAAGATATCATTGCCATTCTAGGTATGGAAGAGCTTTCAGAAGAAGATAAATTAGTTGTTTCTAGAGCAAGAAGAGTGCAAAGATTTTTATCACAGCCATTTCATGTTGCTGAACAATTTACAGGAATTCCTGGTGTATTGGTTGATATTAAAGACACAATTAAAGGTTTTAATATGATTATGGATGGAGAGCTTGACCATCTGCCAGAAGCAGCATTTAATCTAAAAGGAACTATAGAGGAGGCAATTGAAGCTGGTGAAAAAATGATTGCTGAGGCTAAGTAAAATATTATATGTTTTTAGAAATAGTTAGCCCTGAAAAAACTTTATTTACTGGAGATGTTACATCTGTTCATGTTCCAGGAACTGAAGGGTCATTTCAAATCTTAAATAATCATGCCCCAATTGTTTCAACACTCAAAAAAGGTTCAATAAGATTAAAAGGCAACTTTGACTCTGAATCAGAAAATCTAGATATTCATAATAATAGTGAAGCTTCATTGGATATTCAATCAGGAGTGATTGAAATGAAAAAAAATAAACTCATTATATTAGTTGACTAATTAAAAATACTTTTTTGAAGTATATCTGGTTTTTATTACTGTTTTTTTCCTTTTCACTTTTTTCTCAAAAAAATCAAATTTTAGATGAGGTTGTTATTTCAGAAACAAAAATTAATATGCCTTTTTCAAAAAAGTATAGATCAATTGAAATTATAAGTGAATCGGAAATTAAAGAGAGTGGAGCTCAAAACATTATAGATTTATTACAACAATATACCGGATTAGACATAAGACGAAGAGGTGCAGGTGGTGTACAAGCTGACTTGTACATCAGAGGTGGTGGTTTTGATCAGACTCTTCTGTTGGTTGATGGAATGAAGATGGATGATTCTCAAACTGGGCACCATACACTTAACATGTTGCTACCAGTTGAGTTGATTAAAAGTATAGAAATTATAAAAGGACCTGCAGCAAGAATCTTTGGACAAAATGCTTTTAATGGAGCTATAAATATTATTACTAAATCAGCCAAAAAAACATTAAATAGCCAGTTAAATATATCATTAACTAATATTTCAGGTGGTTCTTTTGATAATTTGAGTTCATCGGTGACTGCTAGTTTATCAAATAATGAGTACTCTGCTTTGATTAATTATGCTCAGGATAAGTCAAATGGCTACAGATATAATACAGATTATAAAACAGATAATTTATTTATTAAATCAAACTTATCGAGAAGCAATCCACATACTACAATAATTGCAAGTCTATCTAACAGAAAATTTGGAGCAAATGGTTTTTACGCATCACCTGAGGCAATTGATCAGTATGAAGAAACACAAACCAGTCTGGTTGGATTTTACTCAACATATAGAAAAGGTAATTTAGTCATTAAACCTAAAGTATATTGGAGAAGAAATCAAGATGAGTATATATATATTAGAAATAATCCATCTATTTACAGAAATCTTCACAAAACCAACAAAATAGCATTACAAACTGATTTTAATTATTATTCAAAATTGGGAAAAACTAGTTTTGGAATAGATCTATCTAATATATCTATTACAAGTAATAATTTAGGTGATCACAGTAGGTTTACAACTAGCGTATATATTGACCACACAATTAGATTATTAAAAGAAAAACTAATATTATCTCCGGGATTGTCCATAAGTTATTTTTCAGATCTTTCATTTCACTCATTCCCAGGTTTTGATGTTGGTTTTGATTTTAGTGAGAGCTTTAGTGTTTATGGAAATTTTGGTAAAACCTATAGAATACCTACTTATACCGATCTATATTATAAAGATCGAACAACAATTGGAAATTCTGAACTTGAGCCTGAAAGCGCTACTAACTCCGAATTTGGTTTCAAGTTTAATTCAGATAAAATAGTTTTTAAAACAGCTATTTTCAACAGAAAGTCAAAAAATATCATTGATTATGTGAAACAAAATGAAGATGATTTATGGCAGGCAACAAATATTGGGTTACTTAAAACAAATGGGATTGAATCGGATATCTTAATAAAACTCAGTAGAAATATCAATTTTAAATTTGGGTATGCCTATATTAATGATGACAATTATGTTAGTAATATAAAATTTTCTAGATATTCACTAAATTCTTTAAAACATAATTTCATATCAAGGGTATCTTTAAAGTATTCCAAAAAACTCATTCATAATATTATTTTTAGATATTCCGAGCGATCAGATCTTACTAATTACAGAATAGTAGATACAAATATTTCTTATAAACCTTTTTCTAATAATGCGGAATTTTATCTTAATCTTAATAATATTTTTGATCAGTATTATTGGGAGACTAATCTTGTTCCTATGCCTGGAAAAAACTTCATTATCGGTTACAGATCATCATTTTGATATACAAGCTCACCATCAATAAAAGTTTTTAAGACTTTTGTATGTGGAATTTTTTCAGGATCAATCTCCATAATATTTTGATTTATAATTATAAAATCTGCGGACTTGCCTTTTTCAATACTTCCTTTTTCTTTTTCTTCAAAATTAAAATATGCACCCCATATGGTCATACCTTTAAGTGTTTCTTCTCTTGTTAAAGCATTTTCGATTTGAAAACCATTTTCTGGATAACCATTCAAATCTTTTCTTTCAATAGAACTATAAAATGTATGAAATGGATTCACTTTTTCAACTGGAAAATCTGTTCCTAGAGCGATTTTTTTTGAAGATGAAAGTAAATCTTTAAAAGCATAAGCACCTTCAATTCTTTTACCTAACCTGTCATATGCCCAATACATATCACTAGTAGCATGTGTAGGTTGAACTGATGGTAAAATCTTATCATTATATAGATCAAATTCTTTAAGATCAACAACTTGAGAATGTTCAATTCTCCATCTAGGGTCTTTAATATTGTTTAAGACTTTCTGATACTCTTTTAATAAGACGGAAACAGTTGAATCGCCAATAGCATGTGTATTCATTTGAAAGCCCATACCAGCAATTTCATTAGCATAATATTTTAGATCTTTTATATCTGTTCTTAAAAATCCGTAATTATGTGGATCGTCACAATATGGATTTTTTAAAGCAGCTCCTCTTGATCCAAGTGCACCATCACCATATACTTTAAAAGATCTAACATTTAATTTAGAGGTTTTTATTTTTCCAGATTTTTTAAATTTTTCAATATTATTTTTTGAAACACTAACCATTGCATAAATTTTAATCTTCAATTCATTTAATTTATGAAGACTATCAATAATGCTTATTATTCCAGTATTTAATCCCGCGTCATCAACTGTTGTCAAACCATAACTAAAAGAAATTTCCTCAGCTTTTTTTAAGGCTTTTACTTTTTCACTTATTGTTTTTTCTGGTAATACTTGATCTATCATTGACATAGGGCCATCAATGAGAACTCCAGTTGGTTTATTATTTTTTAATAATACAAGACCGCCTCTAACTAGTGTTTTTTCATCAATTCCAGCAAGTTCTAATGCATTATCATTTACTATATATGCATGACCATCAATTCGCTCCAAAACAACTAATTTGTCCTTAAAATTTTTATTCAGTTCAGTATTTATCGGAAACTTTTTAATATCCCAATCATTTTGATCCCAACCTCTTCCTAATATTACATCTGAATCATTTTTTAAATCATATTTTTTTAGCCTATCTATAATTTCCTCAAACGAATTTGTACCCCTTAAATCAACAACTTGCTGATCAAGACCTAAGTTATAAAAATGACAGTGAGAATCAATTAAACCAGGTAGGATAGTCCTATCTTCTACATCAATAATTTTGTCTGTATTATATTTAGAATCTAAGTTATTGTTACTTACTTCTATTATTTTACCATTATTTACAACTAAAGATTTTGCAACAAAATTATTCTCACTAGCAGTATATATTTTAGCATTGATAACAACTAGATCAGCATTTTTATTTGTACAGCTTAAGGTTGTAATTAATAAAACTAATATTATATAAATATTATTATTTTTCATTTCAAGCTATTTAGTCTTTTGAAAATTAAATCTCTTTCCCATCCCCTGTAGTTAAAGTAATCATAAATTTTCTTTTTAGCATAAATATTACTTTTTTGGTTATGCTTTAGTAATTGTTTTTCAAATAAGTTATCAAATTTATTTAAGTACTTTTTTTCATCAATTTCATTTAGGCCAATATCAATGTTTTTATTAGAAATTTTTCTTTTTTTAAGCTCAAGCCTTATTCTTATTCTACCCCAATTTTTGTGGTTAAATTTCCCTATTGTAAATTCTTTAGAAAACCTTGTCTCGTTCAAATATCCATCATGTATTAGTTTAGAAATTACCTGGTCTATATCACCATAATTTGATGTAAAATTCATCAATTTTTTGTGAACCTCCGAATGACATCTTTCTTGATATGAACAATAATACTCAAGTTTTTTTTGCAATTCTTCAGGCGAAAAAAATCTTTTTTTCATCAAAAAAAGGTAAAAAAAAAGCGGCAAAATGCCGCTTTTAATAATTATTAATTTTTCCTTTAGCGTTAAAAAATCTGTAGTGTAAATATGTATATGCATCACGTGGAATAATCTTAATCCACTTTTTATATTTAATAAACCATTTTACACGTTTAGAAAATAATCCTTTTGTTAGGTAAGCTGCAATAAATGGATGTACATGCAACTTTAAATTTTTCTTTGTAACATAAGTATTATTTATAATTTTTTCTAAAGAGTTATTAATTTTATCAATGACCACAATAGGAGCTTCAACCTTTCCAATACCGTTTGGATTATCTTCTTTTGTTACAATGTTCATTTCAGGTCGAACTCTTTGTCTTGTCATTTGAATTAAACCTATTTTACTAGGAGGAAGAATTTTATGTTTAGCTCTGTCAGATTCCATTTCTGATTTGAAATGATTGAATAGTTTTCTTCTGTTTTCATGTCTTAACATATCAATGAAATCAACTACAATTATACCACCCATATCTCTTAATCTTAGTTGCCTCGCTATTTCAGTAGCAGCAATTAAATTAACTTCAAGAGCAGTGTCTTCTTGATTTTCACTTTTATTTGATCGATTTCCACTATTTACATCAATAACATGGAGAGCTTCAGTATGTTCTATAATTAGATAGGCTCCTTTACTCATTGAAACAGTTCTTCCAAAAGCAGACTTAATTTGTCTTTCAATTTTGAAATGTTCAAATATTGGTTTATCAGATTTATAAAACTTGACTACTGATTTCTTCTTTGGAGCAATTTGCTGAATATAGTCCTTCAGCTCATAACATAAATTCTTGTCGTTACAATAAACACCTTTGAATTGGTCATCAAATAAATCTCTCAATATTGAGGATGATCTATTCAGTTCACTTAAAATTCTAGAAGGAGTTTTTGCTCCATTAATTTTACTACAAAGGGTTAACCATTGGTTATACATACTTTGTAGATCTTTTTCTAATTCAGCAATTTTTTTCCCTTGAGCAACGGTTCTAATTATTACTCCAAAACCTTTTGGCCTAAATTCTTCAATGAGTTTTTTTAATCTATCTCTCTCCTTTTTACTTTTGATTTTTTGGGAGACTGAGATACGATTTGAGAAAGGGATTAGAACTAAAAATCTTCCTGCGAAGGAAAGCTCAGAACTAATTCTAGGGCCCTTAGTTGAAATAGGCTCTTTAATAATTTGGGTAAGAATAGTTTGATTTGGAGATAGAACATCATCAATTTTACCTTGTTTGTCAATTTCTTTTTCAAAGTTTATTTTTTCAAGAGAATAATTCGTGATTTTACCATCACTAACTAGTTTTGTAAACTTCATTAGAGTTTTAACTTTTGGGCCTAAATCATGGTAATGCAAAAAAGCATCTTTTTCATATCCAACATTTACAAATGCTGCATTCAAACCAGTAATTGTCTTTTTTATCTTGGCGATAAAAATATCTCCTACATTAAATTTATTGTTGTCTTTTTCTTTTTGTAGTTCAATAAGTTTTCCATCATGAAGGACCGCAAAATCAACTGCTGAATTAATTGATCGAATAACAATTTCTTTATTCACAATTAATTTGTTTTTAATTAAACTTAATTTGTTTCGGTAGAATATATATTTTAATAGATATTCTGATGTCAATGAACTTACTTAAATAATTTCAAAAATTATTTTTTCTTGTGTCTATTAGCTCTACTCCTTTTCTTTCGCTTATGAGTAGCAACTTTATGTCTTTTTCTTTTTTTACCGCTTGGCATATATTTTTTTTTAGTTGTTGTTTTTTACATCCTCAACAAAGACTTTAGCAGGTTTAAAAGCTGGAATGGAATGGGCAGGTATTCTAATGGTTGTGTTCTTCAAAATGTTTCTACCTGTTTTCTCAGCTCTCTTTTTTACGATAAAACTCCCGAATCCTCTTAAATAAACATTTTCCCCCTCACTCAAAGAGTTTTTTACTTCGTCCATAAAATTTTCTACAGTGGCCAAAACTTCATTTTTTTCTAAACCTAAATTTGAAGAAATTTTATTTACTATTTCTGCTTTAGTCATCTTTAATAGTTTTAATATTAGGTTGCCAAATATATAAATTTATATCATAAAAAAACTATTGTAATATTTATTATTTTTATGTATAACATTTATAAATAAATTGAATTTTTCAAATAAATTAATCGATTGGTATCATTCAAATAAAAGAGATTTACCATGGCGACGCACAAAAGACCCATACAAAATTTGGGTATCTGAAATAATCTTACAACAAACACGTATTGAGCAAGGCGAAAAATATTATCACAAGTTTTTAAATAAATACCCAAATATTACAAGCCTATCTAATACAAACAATAATGAACTCTTAAAAATATGGGAGGGTCTAGGATATTATTCAAGAGCATTAAATATGCTCAAAACATCAGAAATTGTTGTAGATAAATATCAGGGCATATTTCCTTCAACTTACAATGAATTAATTGGTCTACCAGGCATTGGTGATTACACTGCATCGGCAATTAGCTCTATTTGTAAAAACGAGGTTCAACCAGTTGTTGATGGTAATGTTTTAAGATTTTTATCAAGACTGTATAAAGTAGACTTAGCTATAGATTCTGTAAAAACAAAAAAATATTTCAAAAATTTAGGTTTTCAATTAATAAAAGATGTTAATCCTGGTGATTTTAATCAAGCTATGATGGATTTTGGCTCTACAGTTTGTAAACCTAGAAAATCTGATTGTTTAGATTGCATATTTTCAACCGACTGTAAGGCCTATAATACTGACTCAGTAATGCTATATCCAATTAAAAAGAAAAAAATAAAAATTAAGGAGAGATATTTAAATTATGTAGTTGTTATAACTGAGGATAAAAAAACAAGAATTAAAAAAAGAAATGATTCTGGTATATGGAAAAATCTATACGAGTTTCCACTCATAGAAACTGAGACTGAAATTTCTGCAGATGAAATTATAAATAAACTTGATATAAATTTTCTGAAATTATCTGATATAAAAAAAACCAAACATAAATTATCACATCAACTATTACACATAACTTTTTTTATGTTTATGGTAAGTGATGTTCTTGATGATTTCATTTCTATTGAATCTTTAAATAAGTATCCTTTTCCAAAGCCAATAAATAACTTTATTTCTGAATTGGTCTGACTTTTTTTTTATTTATATTTGATTAATATGAGTGGTTCATTAAATAAAGTAATGTTAATTGGAAACTTGGGTGATGATGTTAAAATGCATCAATTTGAAGATGGTGGATCTATAGGTAGATTTCCTATTGCAACTAATGAAAGTTATACAAATAAGCAGACTGGAGAAAAAGTAGACAATACTGAATGGCATAATATTATAGTGAGAAATAAAGCTGCTGAAATTTGTAACAAATACCTTAAAAAAGGTGATAAGGTTTATGTTGAGGGAAAACTAAAAACAAGAAAGTGGCAAGGAGAGGATGGTATTCAAAGATATACGACTGAGGTTCATGTTACAGAGTTTAATTTCTTAAATAATAAAGCAGATTCAAATGAATCCCCCAAACCACCAACTCCAAATGTTTCTGAACAACCAACTAATACTGATAACTCTCAAAGTCAAGTTGACGATCTTCCATTTTAATTGTTTTCTTAATTGAGGATTTTATTTATTCTTTCTTTTTTAATTTTTGCATCATGTGATAATTCATCTCTTCCCAAACAGAAGGGGTTTTTTGCACCAGAATTCAGTTATCCAAAATATGAAAATCAAGCATTATGTAATTTTAAATTCAACCGTAATTTATCCTCTAATATTATTAAAACAAATGAATGCAATTACGAAATCTATTACAAAGACTTGGATGCCAAAATTTATCTAAACAAAATTAAATTAACTAACAACTTAAACGAATTATCATTAAAATTTGATGAAAAAGTTTTTAATAATTCTGAATATGCAGATCAAATTTTAACTAGTGAATATTCAGACCCATCAAAAAAGGTTTATTCAAGAATTTATTTTTTTGTTGGCGATACTCCTTCTAATATTCAATTTTATCTTACTGACTCAGTATCAAATTATATATCATCAAGTACTTATTTTAATTCAAAACCTAATTATGATTCATTATTGCCCTACATACATTATATTCGCAGCGATATTAGAAAATTCATAGAAAGTTTTGATTGGATCAATGAGTGATAATAGTAAAAAGTGGTTTTACCTAGCAATTTTATCTTTAATTTGGGGAAGCTCATTTATATTAATAAAAAAAGGTTTAGTTGGTTTAACATCATTTCAAGTAGCTAGTTTAAGAATTGTTTTTGCAGCTACAGTTATTTTTTTATACTCATATAATTCTCTTAAAAAAATCCCAAGAGAAAGTTGGAAATGGATTTTAATAACAGCCTACACAGGTACTTTTTTCCCTGTTTATCTAATCAGTTATGGGCAAACAGAAATTGAAAGCGGTTTAGCTTCAATAATTACAACAATAACACCTATTAACACCCTTTTAGTCGGAATAATATTTTTTGGTTTAATGTATACTAAGAAACAGTTGTTAGGTTTATTAATTGGACTAGTTGGTGCAATTCTCTTAATTTATGAAGCCAGCGAAGCAAATTTCAGTATAAATATTTATTATTCTTTCTTTATTTATATGACAACTGTAGGTTATGCTGCGTCGGTTAATCTGATAAAAAACTATTTAACTAATATTTCCCCAGAAGCAGTTACAGCAGGTATTTTTATTTCCATATCGCCACCTGCATTAATCGTACTCTTTCTTTCAGATTTCTCATCATTGAATTTTCAAGACTCTACGGTGATAAGCTCAATCATATTTGTTTTTATTTTGGGTGTATTTAGTAGTGCTGTAGCCCAAACCTTATTTAATAAGTTTGTAAAAATAGCATCCCCACTATTTGCATCCGCAGTAACTTACACGATGCCTATAGTTGCAATTTTTTGGGCAATATTAGACGGAGAGACCTTAACACTTATGCAATTTTTTGCAACTGCTATAATACTTGCAGGTGTGTATATGGTCAATAAAAAGAAAAAATCTAATTAAAAAATTCGTCAGGAATCTCTTCGTTAACAATAACTTGGTCAGCCTCAATTACGATTGTTTGCGGACCTGTTATAATTTCTCTTTTAAATGCAAATTTAACACCATCAACTTCTTTGTAATCGGAAAACTTAGTAATTGTTTTTACTTCATTACCCATTGCTAGAGTAGTTTCCTCGGTCATGATTAGAAGACCTGAATCAGCCTCGTAAAATCTAAAAGAATTCTCTTTTACTTGAACTTTGTAAATATCTTTTCCATCAACAGGGGATAAACTTACTATTTTAGCAGAACTATCATCTAGATAGATTTCTTCAAAAAGTCCCTTTTTTTCTTTTTGCTCATTTTTTTGCTCATCTTCATATGGGATTTTTTGACCCATTTGCTGAATATATCCATCTTCACCATTAAATTTTTGGGTCATTAAAGTACCCATATTAGGTACTGACATTTCCATCGATGATTTATTTGGAAATTTTTCTTTAATTATAGCATTAGGCTTGAAAGGAGCTCCAGGAATTGTTACTGCTGCTGTAATTGAAATTGACGTTACTCCATTTAACTTATCAACTCCACCAATAGCACTTAAGTGATTCTCAAAAATATTTTTAACTGTTACACTAGCATCAATTTCTTTAGCAAAAACAGGTTTGTCAATTTGAATTCCAACTTTATTAAAATAATTTACTGGTATTAAATTTCCCTTATACTCAATTTTTTCAAGTTTATCAGCTACATCAACACCCTTACCAACAACTATTATTCTCAAATTTTCAGGTTTGAGATATTTATTGGCCACTCTTTTTACATCTTCTTTAGAAACTGCATTAATCTTCTCTATAAATGTTTCATAAAAATTATCAGGAAGATTAAGTGTTTTAATATTAACTGCAAAATCAGCTAATAGTGATTTGTTTTCAGTTGACATGATAAAATTACCTAAGTATTTAGCCTTGGCAGTTGCAAGCATTTCATCACTAACAAATTCATCTCTAATTTTATTAATTTCTTTTAATGTTTCAACAACAGCACTGTCTGTAACTGCATTTCTAACAGATGTTGTTGCCCTAAAGGTTGCACTAGTCCATTTGTTTCGTGCTATTGAACTTCTAGCCCCATATGTCCAACCATTTTCCTCTCTTAAATTCATATTCAGGTAGCTATTAAATGCACCACCTAAAATATAGTTTGCAACAAGTGCAGCATGGTGATCTTCGCTGTTAGTCTGTAAGTTTGTAATATTTAGAACAGCTAATTCAGATTGTACAGCATCAGGCATATCAACAAAATTTATCTGAGTTGAAGCTACATCTTTAGGATTTTCAATTATTGAACTGGGTTTGTTTTTTGAAGGTTTCCATTTCTTAAAATATTTAGAAACCAAATCTTTAATTTCATCAACTTCAACATCACCAGAAACAACCATATAAGCATTATTAGGATTGAACATTTGTTCGTAATTAGCTTGAATATCATTGATAGTTACATTATTAATGCTTTCTTCTGTACTGAACTCACCATAAGGGTGGTCAGTCGAATATGTTAAAATACCAGTAACTCTTTGAGCAATAGCTGCTGGGCTATTTTCCTCCGACTTAAGCCCTGTAATTAATTTATCTTTTTCTTTGTCTAGTTCTTCCTGATCGAAATTTGGGTTTAATGCAGCATCAGAAAGAAGTTCAATAATTCTTTCTTTATGTTTGGATAAACCATTGGCATAAGCAAAACCCATTCCCATAGAAATAGTTGCACCCAGGTAATCTACTTCCTCATTAAATACATCTTTACTAATATTTTTAGATCCTTCTCCAAATAATGCACTTGAGAGTTGACTTAGTCCAGATTTATCTCCTTCATTAGTTGGCGGATTATCAATTGATATTCTTAAGCTAAATGTTGGTAGTTTCTTATTTTCAACTACAATCACTGTTAATCCATTTTTAAGAGTGAAAATGGTAGGTTCTTTTAAATCGATTGTGGGTGTTTTTCCTTGTTTTGGTTGAACACTTCTATCAATTGGTTTTACATAATCACTTTCCTGACCATAAATATTAATTGTGAATATTAAAGTTAGGATGAATAATAATTTTACTTTTTTCATATTTTTTATTTTTTTGGAAGGTAATCCACTTCAACTCTTTGATTTTTGTTTAGATATTTATTTGCAACTTCTTTTATTTCTTCTCTAGTTATGCTTCTATAAATATTAATTTGATCATTTACAACATTGATATCACCATATAACATATGGGATCTTGCAAGACTATTAGCTATCCCCTCAATTCTTGTATTACTTTGAATAAATTGAACTTCAAATTGATTTTTTACTTTTTCATACTCTCGTTCAGAAATTAATTCTGACTTTATTTTTTCTATTTCTTCATCCATTGTTGACATTAACTTTTCAAGAGATGTATCACCTACTGGTAATGAAATCATCAAATATTTTCCATAATCTTCTTGCGGTTGATTAAAAGCAAGTACTTGTAATGCTAGTTTTTCATCGTCTACCATTCTTTTAAACATCCTTGAACTTTTCCCACCTGTTAAGACAGCTGAAATATATTGTAGAACGTAAGAATCTCGATTTTTCATGCTAGGTGTTCGATAAAGGAAAGCTTTAGCTGGAATTTGGATATTGCTGTCATACTCAGTCAACTTTATTGTCTCAGTAATTGGATCTTCTATGATAGTTTTTCTTACAGGGACAGGTCCATTATTTGGAATATCACCAAAATATGCCTCAACAAGTTTTTTAGTGTTTTCGATTTCTATATCACCAGCTACTACTAATACAGCATTATTTGGATTATTCCATTGATTATTAAATTCTATAAATTCATCCAATTTAGCCGCATCAAGATCTTCCATGCTACCTATAACAGATCTTCTGTAGGGATGTTTTTTATATAAATATGGGTCAACAGCTGTACCATATATTAGAGCTCCATAAGGTGCATTATCAATCCTTTGTCTTTTTTCTTCTTTAACTACTTCATTTTGTGTATCAACACCAATTTGATTAATTATTGGATGAAGCATTCTTTCACTTTCCATCCATAGACCTAGCTCTAAACTATTAGATGGAAATGTTTCGTAATAATAAGTTCTATCATGCGATGTATTTGCATTATTTGATCCTCCGTTAGAAGAAACAATATCAAACCATTTTCCTCTTTCAATGTTTTTTGTTCCTTCAAAGAGTAAATGTTCAAAAAAATGTGCAAATCCAGTTCTGCCTTCAACTTCATCTTTGGCACCAACATGATACATAACAGATACAGTGACTACAGGAGAGCTATTTTCCTGATGCAAAATAACATCAAGACCGTTGTCTAATGTGTATAATTCATAATCAATCGATTGTGCACTAATATTAAATGCAAATAATGTAAGTAAGTAGTATAAGAAATTTTTCATAGGACGATGAATTTAACAATAAATAATAACATTTGAAGAAATAAAAATAACGGGACTTAAATTACTTAGTTTTTATCATTAAAAATGTTATTTAAACATAAGATTTGAAAATAATTTTAAATCTGTATATTTGCCCCGCAATTATTAACATATTCTTATTTTAATAATCAAAAATTTATGAATGCAATAGTTAAGATTTTAGGAAAACAATTCAAAGTTGCAAAGGACACTAAGTTGTTTGTAAATAGAATTGATGCAAAAGAAGGATCAAAAGTTTCTTTTGATGATGTTTTGTTAATCGATAATGGTTCAAAAGTTATTGTTGGTAACCCTGTTGTTAAAGATGCTTCTGTTGAAGCTAAGGTTTTAAAGCATTTAAAGGATGATAAAGTAATTGTATTTAAAAAGAAAAGAAGAAAAGGTTACAGAGTAAAAAATGGACATCGTCAAGCGCTAACAGAAATAATCATAGAAAAAGTAACCGAAAAAACTGCTAAGGCTAAACCAGCTAAAAAATCTGAGGAGAGTAAAGCTACAAAAGCAAAAAAAGCTGCCCCAAAGGCAAAAAAAGCTGCCCCTAAAGCAAAATCTAAAAAGTAAAATAATATGGCACATAAAAAAGGAGTAGGTAGTTCCAAAAACGGAAGAGAGTCAGAATCGAAAAGACTTGGAGTTAAAATTTTTGGTGGTCAAAAAGCTATCGCTGGTAATATTATAGTTAGACAAAGAGGAACAAAGCATAAAGCTGGGGATAATGTTTATCTTGGAAAAGATCATACATTACATGCGAAAGTTGATGGAATCGTAAAATTCACTAAGAAAAAAGACGACAAATCTTTCGTATCTATTGTTCCAGAAGCATAAGTCAATATATTTCTATATTTAGAACTTGTATGCCTCTACAAGTCTGTAAATCATTTTTAAAAAACATCAATTTATCTATTTGGAATATAGATGAATCAGAAGATTTTTTCCTATCTCAAATCAATTTAACCGAAAATTGTAAAAAAAGACTCGAATTAATAAAATCTTCCCAAAAAAGAAAACAATTTTTATCAGTTAGAATTTTAATTAAGCTAAACGGTGTTCAGTTGGATGATTTATATTATGATGAATCTGGTGTCCCTCTCCTAAAATCGAACAAATACATATCAATAAGTCACACCAATAATTTTAGTGCTATTGCAATTTCTAATAATCCAGTTGGTGTTGATATTGAACACTACAGAGAAAAAATCAAAAAAATAAAACATAAATTCATAAATCATGCGGAAACAAAGTTAATCGATATTAATTCGGTTAGGGATTTGACTGTAGTGTGGTCTGTTAAAGAATCAATTTATAAATTATATAAAAAACAAGGTTTAAGTTTTATAAATAATATCGAGATTAAGTCTATCAGTGATGATTTTAAAAATTGCTCAGTTTTAGTAGAAGATCTTGATAAAAAATCTTTTTTTAATTCAGAAAATATTATTCATAGGGACTACATTTGTTCAATAGTTAAGTAAAATGAATGAAATTTTAAATTTCTTATTTCAGCAATATGGAAGCTATTCACAGGTCGATATTGGACTAGAAATATTTGCAGTATTTTTTGGTTTTCTCTCTGTTTGGTTTTCAAAAAACAATAATGTTTTAGTTTTTCCAACAGGCTTAATCAACACATCCATATTTGTTTATTTATTATTTAAATGGGAGCTTTTAGGAGATATGATTATAAATGCTTACTATTTTGTTGTAAGTATTTACGGTTGGTATTATTGGACAAGAAAAAATTCTAATAATGATTATACCCCAATCTCAAAGGTTAACTATAACGACCAAAAAATAATTTTAGTAATATCAATATTATCAGCAATTTTTGTCTCTTTAATGTATACTGTTTTCAATAAGTGGAGTGGACTAGTTTCTTACATAGACATATTAACTACATCAATATTTTTTGCTGGTATGTGGTTAATGGCTCGAAGAAAAATTGAAAGCTGGATTTTTTGGATAATTGGAGATATTATTTCAACTCCATTATATCTATATAAAGGTTTGACTTTCACTAGTTTTCAATACTTTATTTTTACCTTTATTGCCATTGCAGGATACTATAAATGGAAAAGTATTTACAACAGGAAAAATCAAATTGTTTAAAAGTTGTTTTGTTCGGTCCTGAATCTACAGGAAAATCCTCTTTAGCAAAAGAATTAGCAGACCATTACGATACATTTTATGTTGATGAATTCGCAAGGAACTATTTACAAAAAAAATGGGACAAGTATCAATTAGCCTGTGAGCTAAAGGATATAATACCAATAGCTGAAGGACAAATGAAAAATGAAAATATTATTGCAAAAAAGACAACCAAAATACTTTTTTGTGATACTGATCTTTTAACTACCGCTACATATTCAAAATTGTATTTTAATGGATACTGTGATCCTGATTTACAAGAGAGCGCAATTAAAAATCATTATGATTTATATCTTCTAATGGACATAGATATACCGTGGGTCAAGGATGATTTGAGGGATAGGCCTAATGATAGAAAAGTTTTTTTTAATTCATTTAAAAATTCACTGGACTTTAATAAAAAAAAATATGCTGTTATCTCTGGAAATTTTCAAAAAAGAAAAGAAATGGCGATTGATTTAATAAACAATTTGCTAAATTTGCAATGATTTTCAGAAGAATGTCAAAAAAACTAATTGTTTCCCTTTTTATTTTTTCAGTAACTATTCCGTACGCGGCTACTGTCATGCATATTTTTATGCACTCACACGATCATTCACATGAAACACATCATTCTTATTTTGAAGGGATTCATCAAGCCGAGGAAGAATGTACTTTATGTTATTTGCTAACAAATCCATTAAATAACTTCATTTTTCCATTTGTTTCAATATTGATTATTTTATTTTATAATAATCTAATATTATCTAAAAAATTAAACTTTACATTTTCAAATCAATTTATTATTCATTTACGTGGTCCACCTAGTTTTTCTTTTTAATTAAAACAAACAACAAAAATCAATTAACGTAAATAAATAAATAAAATGAAAAATATATATAAAATTGTTTTAGGATTAATATTAATCCTAAACTTTAATCAAACGAATTCACAAGAGGCCACAAATGATACAATTGTACCTGTTTCATTAGATGGAGTTGTTGTTTCAACCCCATTTAGTGAGTCTGTTGAAAACAACGTAATCAGCGTTGATAAAGTTAATTTAGGAGACCTTGGCTTTTTGAAAAGCCAATCAATCCCTAAAGCTCTTTACAATGTACCCGGTGTGTCATTTGTAACGACTGGACCAGGAATTCAGAAACCCATAATTAGAGGTTTAAGTGGTAACAGAGTTGTTACTGTTTACCAGGGCATTAGATTTGAAAATATGCAATGGGGTGATGAACATGGATTGGAGATTCACACATCAGGTATTTCATCTATTGAAGTAATAAAAGGCCCAATGTCAGTGCTTTATGGAAGCGATGCTATAGGCGGAGTATTATACATAACGCCTGAAAGATATCTTTCAGAAAATGGCTTGAAGGTCGATATTGAAAGTCTATACAATGCAAATTACTCTGGAATTAACTCATCCGTTGGGTTAAACACTAAGATCAATAAATTTAGTTTACTTGCTAGAGCTAGTATAATTGATGCTGGAGACTATGAAAGTGCAGATGGTGTTGTAGAAAATACTTGGACTGAAATGACGGACTTTAAGTTTGGTGTTGGATTTAATACAGATAATTTTGAATCAGATTTAAGATTCAATTACACAGCCACTAATTTAGGAATTCCTCATGAGGAGCATGGTGACCATGATGACCATGATGATGACCACGATGATGATCATGATGATGACCATGAAGAAGAGGAGGAAAGCTATCAGGAATTAGAAAATACCGTTATTAGCTGGAAAAACTCTTTAAAGTTTAATAATAAATCTGAACTACAAGTTACTTTAGGTCTTTCCGATAACTTAAGAAAAGAGTTTGGACACCACGAGGAACATGGAGATCACGATGATGACCATGACGATGATGACCATGATGATGATCATGATGATCATGATGATCATGAAGGTGAAGCACACATTGACATGCAACTTCAAACAACATCTTTGGATTTTAAATATATCTTTCCAAAGACTGATAATTTAGGTGGTAGCTTTCTAACTCAAGAAAATTCAAATTTTGGAGAAGAAGAATTAATACCTGATGCAGAGAAACAAGACATAGGTTTTTATGGTATTTCTCATGTTCACCTGGACAATTTAGATTTGATGGTTGGTTTTAGAGGGGATAAAAGAGATATTCACACTCATGACCATCATACAAATTCTGATTTTGATAAATCATATTCAAGTTTTACTTCCTCAATTGGTCTTAAGAAAAACTTAGGTTCTTCATCCAATGTTAGATTAAACCTATCATCTGGATATAGAGCTCCAAATCTATCTGAACTATTTGCAGATGGTGTTCATCATGGAACGTCTAGATATGAAATTGGAGACGATAGGCTAGGTGTTGAGAAAAGTAATCAAATTGATTTAGTATTTAACACATTCTCTGATAAAGCTAGTTTTGGTGTTGATATGTTCTATAATTCACTTGATAATTATATTTATATAAAACCAACTGGTGGAGAAATGGATGGAATGGATTTATATAACTATGTCCAGGAGGATGCAACTCTATTTGGAATTGAGGTAAGTCTTTCTGGAGAAACCAATTTGGATTGGTTAACTTATAATACATCCTTTGAGTACTTGAAAGGCAATGTAAAGGAGGGTGGTAACTTACCTTTCATATCGCCATTAACATTTAAATTAGATTTTGATTTAGATTTTGATAAGGCTGGAACTTATGAGATTGGTTTGGTATCTAAGGCTAATCAAAATGAGGTTGCAGATTATGAAACAGTTACAGAATCTTACAGTCTTTTTGATGTTTCGGGATCTTACATGTTAAATATGGCAAACAATGATTTAAATTTATTTTGGTCAGTTTCAAACTTGTTTGACAAGGAATATGTTGACCATTTGTCAAGATTGAAAAACTTGAATATACATGATATGGGAAGAAATATTTCAGTTGGTTTGAAATATTCATTCTAGTTTCTAAATCATTCTTAAAAAAAGGGCCTTTGTGCCCTTTTTTTTTTAGTTTTGATGAAAATCTGGGGTGCTAAGGCTGAGATTATACCCATTGAACCTGACAAAGTAATTTTTGTAAGGAAAATGAAACTCACTTAATTACTACCCCGTTAATATTATTATTATGAAAAGAATTTTATTAGCGGTGTTTTTTATTTCGAATATTCTTTATTCGCAAGAAAAAATCATTGATACCGTACAAGGAACAAAGCAAAATCTAGATGAGGTAATTGTAAAGGGGATTAGGGCTAAATTCTCATCCCCAATTAGTTATTCTAACATTTATAAAGAAAAGCTAAAAAACAAAAATTTAGGTCAAGATTTACCAATACTTTTAAACTTTCTTCCCTCTGTTGTAACGACATCTGATGCGGGTGCTGGGATTGGTTACACGGGGATAAGAGTAAGAGGGGTCAGTCCTCAATCTACCAATATTACAATTAATGGTATACCATTCAATGATCCTGAGTCAATGGGTACTTTTTGGGTGAATCTTCCCGATTTTACTTCATCTGTTCAAAGCTTACAACTTCAGCGTGGAATAGGCACATCAACAAACGGATCTGGTGCATTTGGTGCAAGTATAAATATTTTAACTGATAATATTTCACAAACACCTTATGCAGAGATATCAAGCAGTTTTGGAAGTTTTAATACAAGAAAAAATACCATAAAGTTTAGTACTGGAAAAATTAACGATGTTTTTGAATTTTCAGGCAGATTTTCAAAAATTGATTCAGATGGTTATGTTGATAGAGCCTTTTCAGATTTAAAATCATATTTTATTCAAGGCACCTATCTAAAAGGTTCAACTTTAATTAAAGCTATTTCATTTGCTGGACATGAAAAAACATATCAATCTTGGTATGGACTAACTATGGATCAATTAAAGGAAAATAGAAGACAAAACCCATATACTTATGAGAATGAGATTGATAATTATAAGCAAGACCACTATCAGTTACATTGGAATGAACAAATAAATAACTTTTGGTCATTTAACCTAGGACTAAATTACACTGATGGAAGAGGTTACTTCGAACAATTTAAGGAGGATGATGATATTAATACCTATGGGGGAATTGTAAAATCAGACATTGATAGTAATGGACTAGAAACTGGAACA
>Ga0209433_10000124_pt1 | contig 22803 bp, 26 predicted proteins | sample METZYME_5_50m_FD_187552 | JGI IMG/M metagenome (GOLD analysis project Ga0209433, IMG submission 187552) | Marine microbial communities from oxygen minimum zone in mesopelagic equatorial Pacific - METZYME_5_50m (SPAdes) (version 2) | ecosystem: Environmental > Aquatic > Marine > Oceanic | place...
TATTCATGCCTCTAATATCTCTGACTTTATCATATTCAACTTCAGGAAATACGAGTTGTTCATTAAGGCCAAGCGAGAAGTTGCCATTTCCATCAAAGGATTTTTTACTGAATCCTCTGAAATCCCGAATTCTTGGAACGACAACTTGAACAAATCGATCATAAAATTCCCACATCCTATTACCTCTTAATGTAACTGAAACTCCAATTGGCATACCTTCACGAATTTTAAAGCCTGCTATTGATTTTTTTGCTCTTTTAATAACAGGTTTCTGACCAGAAATTGCTGTTAACTCATCAACCATAGATTCCAAAGCTCTACCATCTGTAGCTGCTTTTCCGTCTCCAATATTTATAACTATTTTTTCTAATTTTGGAACAGCATTTGTATTGCCAATATCTAATTGTTTCTTCAACTCACCAATTAATTGATTTCTATATTGTTCTTTAAGCCTAGGAATCATGCTTCATCTCCAGTTTGAGCGAGTACTCTAAATTTATTTCCATTTTTATCAAACTTATATCTTACTCTTCCACTCTTTTTTTTGACAACTAATGAAACATTAGAGATATCTATAGGCATACTTTTATCAATTACACCACCTTGCATTGTTTGACCTTGTGGTTTTTGATGTTTCTTGTTTATATTTATTCCTTCTACCAGAACTTTATTCTTTTTTGGAAATACCTGAAGTACTTTACCTTCCTTACCATTATCTTTTCCAGAAATAATTTTCACAGTATCGCCTTTTTGAATTTTCATTACAAAACCTCTGGAGCTAATGAAACTATTCTCATAAACTTTTTTTCTCTAAGTTCTCTACCGACAGGTCCGAATATTCTTGTTCCTCTAGGTTGAGCCTGATCATTTAAAATTACACATGCATTTTCATCAAATCTTATATACGTACCATCTTTACGTCTTGTCTCTTTACTAGTTCTTACTACTACGGCTTGAACAATATCACCTTTTTTAATCTGACCACCAGGAACAGCATCTTTTACAGTCGCAGTGAATACATCACCTAATCCAGCGTACCTAATTTTTGAACTACCCTTCACTTTTATGCAAAGTACTTCTTTGGCACCAGAGTTATCAGCAACTTTTAATCTTGATTCTTTTTGTATCATCTTGCTCTCTCAACAATTTCTGTAACTCTCCACATTTTTGTTTTTGAAATTGGTTTAGTTTCAGTAATTTTTACAGTATCTCCAACTTTTGCATCAAAATTATCATCATGGGCGTGTAATTTTCTAGTTTTTTTGACAATTTTTCCATATTTTGGATGTTGAAATTGTAATTCAATTGATACAGTTACTGTTTTATCTCTCTTATCAGATACAACTACTCCCGTTCTGACTTTTCTTGAGGCTCTTAATTCACTACTCATTAGCTTCCTCTTTCATTTTTTCTTGGTGTAATTTTTGATTAAGTATCGTATTTGCTTGAGCAATTTCTTTTTTAATTTTTTTAAAAATAGAAGTATCTTCTATTTGACTAGTAGCCAAAGCAAACCTCGAATCCATTAATTCTTTTTTCAAATCAAGAATTTTATTTTCAAGCTCAATTACTGATAATTCTTTTAGATCATTGATGCTCATATATTCCTCTTTACGAATTTTGTTTTAATTGGCAATTTATGTCCAGCTTTTCTCATAGCTTCTTTTGCTATCTCTTCAGATACTCCAGAAACTTCAAAAATAATTTTTCCAGGTTTTACAACTGCAACATAATACTCAACATTACCTTTACCGGAACCCATTCGGACTTCAGCCGGTTTTTTTGTAATAGGTTTGTGAGGGAATATATTAATCCAAACTTTCCCTCCTCTTTTCATTGTTCTTGTAATTGTTATTCTTGCTGCTTCGATTTGGCGTGCAGTAATATATGAAGTTTCAACAGCTTGTAACCCATAATCACCAAAGCTTACTTCATTTCCACCTTTTGAAAGTCCTCTTCTTCGACCCCTATGTGATTTTCTATGTTTTGTCTTTTTAGGCATTAACATAATTATTCTTCTTCCAATATTGATTTTTCTTCTTCAAATTGCTTAGCTGCTTCATTAGGTCTAATTCGATTTCCGCCTCCAGCTTCAACAATTTTAGATGATGGCTCATTAGTTTTTTTACCTCCACCAGCTTCTAATATTCTAGATTTTTTAGTTTCTCCAGCAGCTGCTTCAACCCTTGATTTTACAGACTTCACTCTTCCAGTTGCTGGCCCACCACTTGCTAAATTAGCTTCAGCAGCAATTTTTTCTTGGCGAAGTTTGTTTGTAGCTACAACATCTCCTTTGTAAACCCAAACTTTTACTCCTATAGAACCAACGGTTGTATGTGCTGCCGCTCTTCCAAAATCAATGTCAGCACGTAAGGTATGTAAAGGTACTCTTCCTTCTCGATACCATTCTCTTCTGCCCATCTCTGCTCCACCTAATCTACCTGAACATTCTACTCTGACACCTTCTGCTCCAGCTTTTAATGCTCCCGTTACAGCTCTTTTCATCGCTCTTCTGAACGCAACTCTGCTTTCTAGTTGATCCGCAACAGCTCTAGCAAGTAATTGTGCGTCAAGTTCTGGTTCTCTTACTTCAATAATATTTAGTTTCACGGGCTGACTTGATAATTCCTCAAGCCCTTTTCTTAATCTATCAGCTTCTGCCCCTTTTCTACCAATAACAACTCCTGGTCTAGCAGTGTGAATATCGACCTGCACCTTGTCTCTAGTTCTTTCTATGTCAATCCTTGAGACTGCTCCTTTAATTAATTGAGATGATAAAAACTCTCTTATTCTGTAATCTTGATTAACTAATTTTGTATATTCTTTATCACTGAACCAACGTGATTTCCAGTCATTAACTATTCCAATTCTAAAAGCGTATGGATGTGTTTTTTGTCCCATTATGATTCTCCAGAAGTTGTTAATTCAATTAGCAAGTGAGATGTTCTTTTATTGATTCTTCCCGCTCTACCTCTTGCCCTTGGTCGAAATCTTTTTAGAGTAGGTCCTTCATCTGCAATAGCTTTAGAAATATAAAGGTCATTGGAGTTCAAACCAAAATTATTTTCTGCATTTGCTACTGCACTCTCTATTACTTGAGATATTTCACCAGCTGCTCTTCTTTTTGTAAATTTTAAAACATCTAATGCTTCAGATACTGGTAACCCTCTGATTAAATTCAATACAAGCCTTAACTTATAAGGAGACTGTCTAACGTATTTACTTTTTGCAGTTATAGTTTCGTTTTCCATTAGCTCTGTCCCGGGTGTCCCTTAAATGTTCTTGTTGGCGCAAACTCACCTAATTTATGGCCAACCATAGCTTCTGTTACAAAAACTGGTATGTGCTGTCTTCCGTTATGAACAGCTATTGTCAATCCAACCATTTCTGGAACAACAGTTGACCTTCTACTCCATGTCTTAATTACACTTTTGTTACCTGAATTTTGGGCTTCTTCAACTTTGACCAATAAATGATTGTCAACAAAAGGTCCTTTTCTCAAACTTCTTGACATAACTAATTCCTACCCTTTTGAGATCTTGCCCTTACAATTGATTTATTACTGTATTTTTTCTTTTTTCTTGTTTTTGCTTCAGGTTTTCCCCAGGGACTTACAGGTGTTCTTCCACCAGATGATTTACCCTCTCCACCACCAAGCGGGTGGTCAACTGGATTCATTGCTACACCTCTTGTTTGTGGCCTCACACCTTTCCATCTTTTTCTACCAGCTTTTCCAAGCTTTGTAAGTTCTGCTTCTGCATTTCCAACACTTCCGACTGTTGCTCTACAATCCATAGACACTGTCCTCATTTCTCCAGATGGTAATCTTAAGAGTGCAAGACCGGACTCCTTACTCATTAATTGAACAGACGATCCAGCAGATCTTGCCATTTTTGCTCCACCACCTGGTCTCAACTCAACAGCATGAACAAATGTACCAGCAGGAATATTCCTAAGAGGTAAACAATTTCCGTCTTTAATTTCCGCTTTTGATCCAGACTCTACTGTGCTACCCACATCAATACCTTCAGGTGCGATTATGTAACTTTTTTCTCCATCTACATAATGCAATAAGGCTATTCTCGAATTCCTATTAGGATCATATTCTATTCCTGCCACTTTTGCAGGGATTCCATCTTTAACCCTCTTAAAATCTACAACTCTATATTTTTGTTTATGTCCCCCACCTCTATGTCTGGATGTGATTCTTCCTTTATTGTTTCTTCCGCCAGAAGACTTCTTTGATTGTAAAAGTTTTTTTTCAGGTTTTGATTTTGTAATTTCGCTAAAGTCACCTGTAACATGTCCACGCATTCCAGGTGTAATAGGTCTTATTTTTTTTGATCCCATACCTATACCCCAAATGCCTCTATAGTTTGACCATCTTGAAGTGTTACAATGGCTACTTTTCTTGTACTTTGTTGTCCAATAACATATCCAAATCTCTTCTTTTTTCCTTTTTTGTACATAGTATTTACAGACAAAACATCAACATCAAATAGTCCCTCAACAGCTTTTTTAATCTCCGGTTTTGTTGAGCTCGAATGAACAAAAAAAGTGTAAGAATTTGAATTTGCAATTCTATCATAGGATTTTTCAGAGATAAGTGGGGCAATAAGTACATCTTCTAAATATTTCATTCTTGCTCCAAAAATTGATTTATTGCATTTTCAGTAAAAACTAAAGCGTCATTAGATATCACGTCAAATGTTGAAAGTTTTTTCACAGAGGTTAGTTTTGAATGTTCTAGGTTTCGGAATGATTTTACTAAAGAATCGTCATTTTCTGCATAAACAAATATAAATGATTTAGAAATTGATAATTCTTTAATTGCATTTGAAGCTGATTTTGTAGATGGTTTATCGATATCTGATCCTTCAATTACAAATACCGAGTCTTCCAATATTCTATTTGATATTGACATATGCAGAGATTTTTTCTTCATTTTTTTCGGAGTTCTATCTTTATAAACTCTTCCACCTGGACCATGTGCGATTCCACCACCAACAAAAATAGGTGAACGGAGCGATCCATGTCTTGCCCTACCGGTCCCTTTCTGGACCCACGGTTTTGCACCTGTTCCTGAAACTTGTGACCTTGTTTTAACTGATGCAGTATTATTTCTAGCGTTAGTTCTGTTTCCTTTAGTTACTTGATGTAGAAGACCCATGTTTATATCCTCGGTGACATCAAAGTCGTATTGTTTGTTTGAAGTTTTATTGTCTTTAAAAGAAAATGATTTTAATTTTACACTCATGAGTGAACCTTAACTGCTGATGTAACTTGTACAATATTTCCCTTATTTCCAGGAACAGAGCCATTTACGAGTAGATAATTTTTTTCTTCATTTATCTCAACAATTGTTACAGATTGAATAGTCTTTTTTTGATTACCCATCCTTCCTGACATTTTTGTTCCTTTAAACACATGCCCAGGGTAAGAAGCATTACCTATTGACCCACCTGCCCTATGAACTTTATGAACACCATGGCTTGCCTTTTGTCCTGAAAAATTATGCCTTTTCATAACACCTGAGTAGCCTTTTCCTTTTGAAAATCCCGTTATATCAACTTTTTGACCGACTTCGAAAAACTCCGTAACTTTAATTTCTTTACCAGACTCTAATGGTGTCTCATCATCAACAGGAACTTCAAATAATGCTTCACCGGGTTCAACATTATATTTTTTATAATGTTCAGCTAAAGGTTTGACCACATTTTTAGCCGAACCGATAGTTAACTGAGCGGCACTATATCCATCTTTTTCATCAGATTTAACTTGTACAACTCTACAACTAGATACGTCCAAAATAGTAACACCCATAGCCTTCGAATTTTCGTCAAATAATTGAGTCATACCTATCTTTTTTGCAATTAATGATTTCATAATTTAATTTCGACCTCTACTCCCGCGGGTAAATCGAGTCTCATTAATGAATCTACAGTTTTTGGGGTTGGCTCTACAATATCAATTAATCGTTTGTGAATTCTCATTTCAAAATGTTCTCTAGATTTTTTATCAACATGAGGAGATCTTATAACGCAATATCTATGTATTTGTGTTGGTAATGGAATAGGACCTTTGACTTTTGCTTGAGTTTTCATAACTGTCTCAGCAATCTTTCGAGCAGACTCGTCTACAACATAATTGTCATATGCTTTTAACTTTATTCTTATTTGTTGTTGCTGCTTTGCCATTTTTTCCTCAAAAAAAACCGGGAGTAGAATTCTACTCCCGGTTAAATTTTTTACTCTATAACTTTTGTCACCTGTCCCGCTCCAACAGTTCTTCCACCTTCTCTAATTGCAAATTTAACGCCCTCTTCCATTGCAATTGGAGATATAAGTTCTACAGAAATTGGAACATTATCACCAGGCATGACCATTTCGGTACCATCAGCTAGAGAAACCTCTCCAGTAACATCTGTGGTTCTGAAATAGAACTGCGGCCTATATCCTTTAAAGAATGGGTTGTGTCTTCCACCTTCTTCTTTTGTAAGCACATATACCTCAGCCTCAAATTTTGTATGAGGTGTTATGGATCCAGGAACAGCAATAACCTGTCCTCTTTCCACATCATCTTTATCAATACCTCTTAAAAGTAAACCAACGTTGTCTCCAGCTCTACCCTCGTCCAAGAGTTTTCTGAACATTTCAACTCCAGTACAAACTGATTTGGTAGTTTCTCGAATACCAACAATTTCTACTTCATCGTTTACGTTTACAATACCTTGTTCGATTCTTCCAGTAACGACTGTTCCTCTACCAGTAATTGAGAATACGTCTTCAACTGGCATTAAGAAAGGTTTGTCAACTACTCTTACAGGCTCTTCTATGTATGAATCAACCTGTTCCATAAGTTCTAGAACAGCATTCACACCATCTTCATTTCCTTCAAGAGCAGCTAATGCAGAACCTTTCACGACTGGAACATCATCACCTGGGAAATCATACTCATTTAAAAGTTCTCTGACTTCCATTTCGACAAGATCTAATAATTCATCGTCGTCAACTTGATCAACTTTGTTTAGAAAAACAGCAATTGCTGGTACACCAACCTGTCGCGCAAGTAGAACGTGCTCTCTTGTTTGCGGCATAGGTCCGTCAGCTGCTGAAACCACAAGAATAGCTCCATCTACCTGAGCGGCACCAGTAATCATGTTTTTAACATAATCTGCGTGACCAGGCATATCAACGTGAGCATAATGACGATTTTCGGTCTCATACTCAACGTGCGCTATCTGTATAGTGATTCCTCTTTCTTTTTCTTCTGGTGCTTTATCAATTTCATCGAAAGCAGTTGCCTCACCCGCACCAGCATCAGCCAAAACTTTTGTTATTGCGGCCGTCAATGTTGTTTTTCCATGGTCAATGTGGCCCATTGTACCAATGTTCACATGAGGCTTGCTTCGGTCAAATTTTTCTTTTGACATATTTTCTCCTTCTCTAAAAGTTTAAACTCTGTAATAAAGTTTAAACTTCAACCTCTACTCCACGAACACTTGCAGTTATCTCTTTAGTTATAGCGTCTGGGACGTCCTCATAACTATCAAACTGCATCGTGAATGTTGCACGGCCTTGTGTTCTCGAACGCAAATCTGTTGCGTAACCGAACATTTCTGATAATGGAACCTTTGCACTGACAACTTTTGCCGATCCTCTTTGTCCCATTTCAGCTATCTTTCCTCTTCTTGAAGAAAGATCTCCGACAACATCTCCCATAAAATCTTCAGGGGTTACTACTTCAACAGTCATGATAGGCTCCAGTAGTTTTACTCCAGCTTTTTTTGCTCCATCTTTTAATGCCATGGACCCTGCGATTTTAAAAGCCATTTCTGATGAGTCAACATCATGGTATGTCCCATCTTTTAGTGTTGCCCTCATATTTACAAGTGGGTATCCAGCTAGAACACCTGATTCCATTGCAGCTTCAACCCCTGCATTTACTGATGGGATATATTCTTTAGGAATTCTTCCACTTTTAATTAAATCTACAAATTCATAACCATCTTCAATAGGTTCAAGCTCCATTATGACATGTCCATATTGGCCTCGACCGCCGCTTTGTCTTATATATTTTGCCTCAATATCAGTCTTCTTTTTAAGTGCTTCTCTATATGCAACTTGAGGTTTACCAATATTTGCCTCTACTTTAAATTCTCTTTTTAGACGATCTACAAGAATATCAAGATGTAATTCTCCCATTCCTGAAATGATTGTTTGACCAGTCTCTTCATCAGAATTAACTTTAAAAGTAGGATCTTCTTCAGCTAATTTTTGTAAACCTTCTGAGAGTTTTTCCTCATCAGCTTTTGATTTTGGCTCAATAGCAACTGAGATAACAGGCTCAGGGAATGTCATTGATTCCAATTGAATGGGGCTTCCTGAATCAGATAAGGTATCTCCTGTTTTTGCATTTTTTAGACCAACTCCTGCAACAATATCTCCAGTAGAAATAAAATCTATATCCTCTCTTGAGTTTGAATGCATTCTCAATATTCTTCCAAGTCTTTCATCTTTACCTGTTGTCGTATTAACAACTTTGTCACCTTTATTTAAGGTCCCGGAATAGACTCTAAAATAAGTTAACTTTCCTACATGTGGATCGCTTACAACCTTAAATGCGAGTGCAGAAAATGGTTCATCGTCAGAATGTTCTCTGCTAATTTCATCTTCTTCTTTTCCAGGAGTAAATCCTGATACTGGTTCAATATCTAGTGGTGAAGGAAGATAGTCAACAACGGCATCCAATAGTAGTTGAACTCCTTTGTTTTTAAAAGCACTACCTGCAAGAACTGGTACGAATAGACCTGTAAGAGTGCCTGTTCTGATTGCTTTTTTTATTTCATTTACTGAAAGCTCTTCGTCTCCAAGATATTTTTCAAGTACTTCATCATCTGCTTCAGCTACAACATCCAAAAGTTCTGCTCGCTTAGCGTTTGCTTCATCAAGGCGATCCTCTGGTATATCTGCAATATCCCATTCAGATCCATCATCTTTTGTCCAAGTATGTGCTTTCATCTCAACAAGATCAATTACCCCAACAAAATCTGCTTCAGAACCTATAGGAATTTGGAGAACAGCTGGTTTTGCTTCAAGTCTTTCGATTATTGACTGTACATCATCGTCAAAGTTTGCACCTGTTCTATCCAATTTATTAATAAAACAAATTCTTGGTACATTATATTTATCAGCCTGTCTCCAAACTGTCTCTGACTGTGGTTCGACTCCTGCAACACCATCGAATACAGCTACTGCCCCATCTAATACCCTTAAAGATCTTTCGACCTCAACTGTAAAATCAACGTGACCAGGAGTATCGATAATATTTATTGTGTGATCATTCCAGCTACATGTAGTAGCGGCAGATGTAATAGTTATACCACGCTCTTGCTCTTGTTCCATCCAGTCCATAACAGCTGCACCATCATGAACTTCACCAATCTTGTATGTTTTACCTGTGTAATACAAAATTCTTTCAGTCAGGGTAGTTTTTCCGGCGTCTATATGAGCCATAATTCCGATATTCCTGAGGTTTTTGAGATCTACTGTTCTAGTTGACATATTATTACCACCTGTAATGAGCAAAAGCTCTGTTTGATTCTGCCATTTTGTGTACGTCTTCTTTTTTCTTAACTGCAGCCCCAGTATTATTACTTGCATCTAAAAGTTCTCGACCTAATCTGTCAGACATCGTCTTTTCTCCTCTTTTTCGAGCAGCATCAACGATCCACCTAATTGCAAGTGTGGTGCTTCTTCTGTGTGGAACTTCCATCGGAACTTGATAGTTAGTACCGCCAACTCTTCGTGATTTTGTTTCAATTTGAGGTTTAACATTGTCAAATGCTGCTTTTAACACATTTAATGGATCCCCACCGGCTTGTTTTTCAACAAGTTCTAATGATTTATATACAATACTTCGTGCGACGTCTTTTTTTCCATCGAGTAAAACTTGATTCGTTAATTGTGATACAAGAACGCTATTGAAAAGAGGGTCTGCTTCAGGTTTTCTTTTAAGTGATGGTCCTCTTCTCATAATAATTAACCTTTTTTACTTCCGTATCTTGATCTAGCTTGTTGTCTATCGGTAACTCCAGCTGTGTCTAAAGCTCCCCTAATGACCTTGTACCTTACACCAGGAAGGTCTTTAACTCTTCCTCCTCTGACTAAGACAATTGAGTGCTCTTGAAGATTATGTCCTTCACCTGGTATGTAAGCAGTTACTTCTGTTCCAGTAGAAAGTCTCACTCTACACACTTTCCTTAAAGCTGAGTTTGGTTTTTTTGGAGTTACTGTATAAACACGCGTGCAAACGCCCCTCCTTTGAGGAGACCCTTTGAGACCAGGCGTTTTTTCTTTCGTCACCTTAGACTTTCGTCCTTTTCTCACTAATTGCTGAGTTGTAGGCATAAAAATTCCAATCTAAATAAATTAATTTTTTTATTACCGAAAAAGAAGTATATGACAGATTTGAACTTACAACAATGAATTCTTCATAAGTTTTTACTCTGTTTCTTCGTCTCCTTCTTCGCCTAACATAGCTAGCCATTGTGCTGGATTTGGAAGTCCCTCACTCTCTGATTCTTCAGATTCAGTGGGTGCCGTCGCAAATCCTATTTCTGATACCTCTTGAGCTCCTGGCAATGAAGGAACTAATTTTTGATAAGCTTCAGAGCCAGTACCAGCAGGAATCAAAGTACCAATAATTACATTTTCTTTTAGCCCTGAAAGAGCATCTGTACTTTTCTTCATTGCTGCCTCAGTTAGTACCCTTGTTGTTTCTTGGAAAGACGCTGCAGATAGCCATGAATCTGTCGCTAAGCTAGCTTTTGTGATACCCATCAGTTCAGGCCTACCTTCAGCTGGTGTTTTTCCATCCTTTACAATTCCTTGATTAATAACCCTAAATAAGGTTGCATCAATCAACTCATTTGGTAAAAAGTCAGAATCGTTTGGTCTAACAATTCTTACTCTTCTTAACATTTGTCTTACAATCATTTCAACATGTTTATCGTGAACCTCAACTCCCTGATCACGATAAGTTTTTTGGACCTCGTCAACCAAATATTCTTGGCATGTGCGAACTCCGTTTATTTGTAAGACTTCTTTTGGATCTTTTGGTCCAGTAGTCAAAGCTTGTCCTGCTTCAACACTATCACCTTGATTAACAAGAAGCGTTTGTCTTCTCAAAACCAATAATTCTATTTCTTCCTTTTCATTTTGAATTGAAACTATTCTATTTCCATCTTCAGTTTGATCTATAGATTTTATCTTTCCATTAATCAGTGATAATACGGATTTACCTTTTGGTGTTCTAGCTTCAAATAGTTCTACAATTCTTGGCAAACCGGAAGTGATATCTAGACCAACAACACCACCAGTATGAAATGTCCTCATAGTAAGCTGAGTACCTGGCTCACCAATTGATTGTGCCGAAATAATTCCTACAGCTTCCCCTTCTTCAACCGGTTTTCCTGTTGCAAGACTGTATCCATAACAAAGCTGATCCATTGATTCTGGATCAAGGGAGTTAAAAGGCGTAAGTACATTTACAGAATCAACACCAGATTTTGAGATTACATCCAATGCCTCAGCATCAATGTAAGTTCCTTTAGATAATTTTTTACCCTCACCAAACTCAATTACTTTTTTGTCTTTCTTTATATCCTCACTTAAAACTCTTCCAAATAATGTTGAATGTAAATATTTAGATGGCCTTCCTTCTTCATCAACTATTCGTTTTGTAGTTCCTCTCCAATCAATATTTTCCTCACCTTTATTTTGAACAACAATTCCTGCAGCAACATCCACAAGTCTTCGTGTCAAATAACCAGAGTCTGCTGTTCTTAATGCTGTATCTGCAAGTCCTTTTCTAGCACCGTGTGTAGAAATGAAATATTCGAGAACAGACATTCCTTCTCTGAAGTTACTTTTGATTGGTCGTTCAATAATATCTCCCTTTGGATTTGCAACTAAACCTCTCATACCAGCAAGTTGCCTTACTTGCATCATGTTTCCTCTCGCCCCAGATTTAACCATCATGTCAACAGGATTGAATCTTTCAGATTCTAATTCAGCACTCATTGCATATTGAACTTGGTCTGTTGCCTCATTCCAAATTTCGATAATTTTTTGTTTTCTTTCAGTTTCCGTAATTATGTCGTCTGAGAAGAGTTTTTCTACTTTTTCAGCTTCATTCTCATACTTTTCAAGAATCTGACTTTTTGTTGGAGGGGTTTTTACATCTGTCATTGCTACTGATAGTCCTGCTTTTGCTCCGAAATTAAATCCAACTTTCTTCATCGAATCTAAAAACCTTCTTAATTGTGCTTTATCATAAGTCTCAATACATTCAGAAATTATTTTTTTCATTTCAGGTTTTCTAACTGATGCCTGTATATATGGAAAATCATCAGGCAGTATGGAGTTAAAATGCAATCTTCCCAAAGTTGTAGTTGTTAAAGTATCACCTGATACATATTCTTCGGTTAACAATTCAGAGAATCTATTTTTTATTTTATTGTAAATTTCTTCAGATCCAGCTAAATTTCCAACTCTTACTTTTATTGGTGTTTGAAGAGTTATATGACCAGCTTCATAAGCAAGTTGTGCTTCATCAAAATCTGCAAATGCGTATTTTGCTGTATCTAACTCATCATGACATTCGGTAATGTAATAAAGCCCAATAACCATATCTTGACTTGGAGACACTATTGGGTTTCCAGAAGCTGGTGATAAGACATTATTAGTTGCAAGCATAAGTACTCTTGCTTCAGCTTGAGCTTCCGCAGATAGCGGAACATGAACAGCCATTTGATCACCATCAAAATCAGCATTGAATGCTTCACAAACTAATGGATGAACTTGTATTGCTTTACCCTCAACAAGTATCGGTTCAAAAGCTTGAATCCCTAGTCTGTGTAAAGTAGGTGCTCGGTTAAGTAATACTGGATGCTCTTCAATAACTTCAGCAAGTACATCCCAAACCTGAGCTCGCGATCTTTCAACCATTCTTTTTGCAGACTTTATATTTTGTGCAAGTCCAAGCTCAACAAGCCTTTTCATTACAAAAGGTTTAAAAAGCTCAAGAGCCATCATTTTTGGCAAACCACATTGCTGTAAGTCAAGGTGTGGTCCTACTACAATGACTGACCGAGCTGAATAATCAACTCTTTTTCCAAGAAGGTTCTGACGAAACCTTCCTTGTTTACCCTTGAGCATGTCAGAAAGAGATTTTAATCCTCTTCCACCAGCCCCTGCTACTGCTCTTCCCCTTCTGCCATTGTCAAAAAGAGCATCAACAGATTCTTGTAACATTCTTTTTTCGTTGCTGATAATAATGTCAGGAGCACCTAATTCTATAAGTTTTTTTAATCTGTTGTTACGGTTAATTAGTCGTCTATAGAGATCATTTAGATCTGATGTCGCAAACCTTCCGCCGTCAAGCTGGACCATTGGTCTTAATTCAGGTGGTATAACTGGTATTACTTCTAATATCATTGCTTCAGGTGGATTTTTACCATCGGCAAATGGTTTAATTACTTTCATTCTTTGAATGGCTCTTTGCCTTCGTTGAGCAGATTTTGAATCTAAATCACTTTTTAATTTTTCCATTTCAGATTTTAGATCAACTAATTGTACGAGTTCTCTTACCGCTTCAGCTCCCATTCCTCCTGTAAAATATTCGTCATATTTATCAATCATTTCACGCCATAATGTATCATTTTCAATTAATGTTTTTGGTTTTAAAGTTTTTAATGTTGAAAAAGCTTCTTGAATTACTTTTATTTCTGCATCCGACTTTCCTTGTTTTTGTTTAATTTCTTTTTCAATCTCTTTTTTTCTCAATTGAATTTCAGCTTCTGGAACTTTTGCATTTTCCATTGCTTTAATCTCAACATCCATTTGTTTAAGTCTTTTTACTTCCCACTCTGTAAATTCTTCTTCAACAATTTCTACTTCTGCTTCAACGGCTTCTTCAATCTCTGACAAATCTTTTGTTCTTTTTTTCTCATCTACAGAAACAACTAGATAAGCAGCAAAATATATGACTTTCTCTAACTCTTTAGGAGACATATCTAGAAAATAACCAAGCCTACTTGGGACTCCTTTAAAGTACCATATATGAGTTACAGGAGCTGCTAATTCAATGTGCCCCATTCTTTCTCTACGCACTTCACGTCTTGTAACTTCAACTCCACATCTTTCACAAACAATACCTCTATATCTAATTCTTTTATATCTGCCACAAGAACATTCCCAATCCTTGGTTGGACCAAAAATTCTTTCATCAAAAAGGCCTTCCTTTTCAGGTTTCAATGTTCGATAGTTTATTGTCTCAGGTTTTTTAACCTCTCCAAAAGACCAGCTTCTCATTTGATCTGAGGTTGCAAGACTGATACTTAATTCATCAAAAATTTTTTCCATTATACTTCAGCCTCATCTTCTTCCGGTCTTGTCATATCAATTCCTAGTGTTTCAGCTGTTTTAACATATTCATCGCTAATATCCTTCATAGAAATTTCCTCACCAGCAGATAATATTTCTACGTTCAAACACAAACTTTGCATTTCTTTAAGTAAAACCTTAAATGATTCAGGAATTCCAGGCTCAGGAATATTGTCACCTTTTACAATTGATTCATAAACCTTCACTCTTCCAACAGTATCGTCAGACTTAATAGTTAAGAGCTCTTGTAAAGCATAACTTGCTCCGTATGCCTCTAATGCCCAAACTTCCATCTCACCAAACCTTTGTCCCCCAAATTGAGCTTTTCCACCCAATGGTTGTTGGGTAATCATTGAATATGGCCCTGTAGAACGAGCGTGAATCTTTTCATCGACTAAATGAATAAGTTTCAATATATATGTGTAACCAACTGTAATTTTTGAATCAAATTTTTCGCCAGTTCTTCCATCAAACAAATCAGCTTTTCCGTTTTCGTCAACAAGTAATTTTCCATCTCTGTTTGGATTAACATTTCTTAATATTTGGTGAATTTCATTTTCATCAGCACCATCAAATACAGGTGTTGAAACTAAGGTCCCTGGTTTTGCTCCATCTGATGCTTTTGACTTTCCTTTAAAATCTTGCCATCCTTCATTTGCTGCCCATCCTAAATGTGTCTCTAAAATTTGACCTAAATTCATTCTGCTAGGTACGCCTAGTGGTGATAACAATATATCTACAGGTGTACCATCTTCTAGAAATGGCATATCCTCTATAGGATTTATTTTTGATATAACGCCTTTATTTCCATGGCGTCCAGATAATTTATCTCCTACTTGAATTTTTCTTTGTATGGCTACATAAACTCGTACTTTTTGATTTACCCCAGGAGGAAGATCTGCACCATCATCTCTTCTTAAAATTTGAACATCAATTACTTTACCTCTTTCACCATGAGGAACTCTTAGAGAAGTATCTCTGACTTCTCTAGCTTTTTCACCAAATATTGCTCTAAGTAGTCTTTCTTCAGGAGTCAACTCTGTCTCACCTTTTGGTGTCACTTTTCCTACTAAATAATCACCTGGCGTTACCTCTGCTCCAATCCTTACAATCCCCATCTCATCAAGATCCATTAATACTTCTTCAGCTACATTAGGAATATCTCTTGTAATTTCTTCTTCACCAAGTTTTGTATCACGTGCTTCAATCTCATGTTCAGCAATGTGCACAGAAGTCAAAACATCTTCTTTAACCAAACGTTCTGAGATGACAATAGAATCCTCAAAGTTGTATCCATCCCATGGCATATAAGCTACCAATAAGTTTTTACCTAAAGCCAATTCACCACCTTGAGTACTTGGACCATCAGCGAGTACATCCCCTGGTTTTACTTTAAGACCCACTTTTACAAGTGGTTTCTGGTTAACTGAGGTTGCTTGGTTGGATCTTTTAAATTTTCTAACTTCAAATGAGTATTTTTTATTTGTACCCTGTTCTTTAACGGTTATTTGATCGCCTGTTACGGACATTACTTCTCCAGCAATTGGAGAAATTAAAGCTTCCCCTGAGTCTCTTGCTACGTTTTCTTCCATGCCTGTGCCAACATATGGAGCTTCAGTTGTTACAAGTGGTACAGCTTGTCGTTGCATGTTAGAACCCATTAACGCCCTGTTAGCATCATCATGTTCCAAGAAAGGAATTAAAGCAGTTGTCACTGAGCAAATTTGCTTTGGACTAACATCCATAAAGTCAATTTCTTTATCACTAACAAAGGAAACCTGTCCACCATTTTGTCTTGATAAAACTCTTTTATTTTGAAATGTCCCATCATCATTCAATGGTGCATTTGCTTGAGCAATGGTATATTCATCTTCTTGAGATGCAGTTAAATAAACTGCTTTATTTGTCTTTACAATACCGTTTTCTACTTTCCAATATGGTGTTTCAATAAATCCAAACTTGTTAACTCTGCCGTAAGTAGCAAGTGTTCCAATCAACCCAATGTTTGGTCCTTCAGGTGTTTCAATAGGACACATTCTTCCATAGTGAGATGGATGGACATCTCTTACTTCAAACCCTGCTCTCTCTCTTGATAATCCCCCTGGACCAAGTGCAGATAACCTTCTTCTGTGAGTCAATGCAGCAATTGGGTTTGGTTGATCCATGAATTGACTTAATTGACTAGTGCCAAAGAATTCTTTTAATGACGCTTGAATAGGCCTTATGTTTATTAATGATTGAGGGGTTATTGCTTCAGGTTCTTGCGTTGTCATTCTCTCTCTAACAACTCTTTCTAAACGACTTAAACCAACCCTTACTTGATTTTGAACAAGTTCACCGACAGTTCGAATTCTTCTATTTCCAAAATGATCAATATCGTCAAGCCTTACAGGAATTGTTCTACCTAATTTGTTATCAAAAGATTCTTCACCAGCATGTAGAGCTATTACATATTTAATTGTGTCGATAATATCTTCAATCTGTAACATCCCCTCAACTTCTGTAGAATAAGTTTCAGCATCTTTTTCTCCGTAATCTCTTCCAAGTTTCTGTTCAACTTTGTATCTACCAACCTTTGTAAGATCATATCTTTTTGGGGTGTAAAACATTTGCTTAACAAGATTTCTAGCAGATTCAACGGTTGCCGGTTCTCCGGGTCTTAATTTTCTATATAAGTCAATTAAGGCTGCCTCAGAAGTAGTATCTGGATCTCTTTCAATTGTGTTTTGAATTGATGGATAATCTCCAAAAAGTTCAATTGCTTCTTCCTTTGTCTCAATAACTCCTAACGCTCTTAAAAATGCAGTTATATGTTGTCTTCTTTTTCTGTCAACCCTTACTCCAACTGTGTCTCTTTTATCAGTGTCAAATTCAAGCCAAGCTCCTCTGCCAGGAATCATCTTTCCAATAAAAATTTCTTTGTCTGAGGTCTTATCAATTTCCTGAGAAAAATAAACACCTGGAGATCTAACTAGTTGGCTGACAATTACTCTCTCTGTACCGTTGATAATAAATGTTCCAGTATCTGACATAATGGGAAAATCGCCAAGAAAAACAGTTTGTTGTTTTATCTGACCAGTTTCACGATCCAAAAATTGAGCAGTTACATATAGTGGCTGTGAGTATGTTGAGTCTGTTATTTTGCATTCTTCAAGACTCTTAAGAGGCTCTTCAAAGAAATGATTTAAGAATTCAAGAGAAAACCTCCCAGAAAAGTCTTCTATGGGAGATATTTCATCAAGTATTTCTTTTAATCCCTCTTCAATAAACCATTTAAATGAATCTTTTTGAACAATAAGTAAATCTGGAATATCTAGAACTTTTGGAATTTTTGCAAACGAAAGCCTAGAATTCTGAACAGCGGACAACAAGCCTCCTCAAAAATGTTAATTGTTTACCGAAAGATACAGTATATAAGTACTTAATATTTAAGTAAACAAATAAAAAATATTTATTTAAGTTCTACAGTAGCGCCAGCGCCCTCGAGAGCCTCTTTAGCTTTTTCAGCATCTTCTTTAGAAGCACCCGTAAGAATGTCTGATGGAGCACCATCTACAAGCTCTTTAGCTTCTTTTAAGCCAAGACTTGTCAGCCCTCTAACTTCTTTGATAACTTGTATCTTCTGTCCACCAGCATCTGCTAGAACAACATCAAATGAATCTTTTGCTTCCTCTCCACCAGCAGCTTCTCCGCCACCAGCAGGTGCCGCAGCAACTGCAACTGGTGCAGCAGCAGTGACATCAAACTTTTCTTCAAAAGCATCTAGGAACTCTTTAAGTTCTAAAACCGACATTTCCTCAAAAACGCCAAGTATTTCTTCTGTTGTCATTTTTGCCATTATTCCTCCTCTTTACTAATTTCTTCGCCAGACTCCTTTTTTTCTAAAAGAGCTTGTAAAGCAAAACCTGTTTTATTTGTGAGACCTTTTAAAGCATAAGCCAATTTATTAAGAGGAGCATTGAAACCTCCAGCAATTTTTGCGAGTAAAATATCTTTGGGTTCAATTGAGGCAAGTACATTTAATTGGTCTACTGTTAGAGGTTTTTGATCCATTAACCCTCCTTTGACAACGAATGATTCGTTGTCTGTGGAAAATTCTTTTAACACTTTTGCTGCCTCAACAGGATCTGAATCAATTATTGTTACTCCTGTCGGACCTGAAAAATACTCAAGGATATCGTCATACCCAACATTAGATGCAGCTCTCTTTGCAAGACTCATCTTGACAACATTAAAACTAGCTCCTGCCTTTGTTAAATTTCTTCGTAAAGCTGTTTGTTGGCTTACAGTGAGTCCTCTATATTCTGATAAAATAAGAGTGTTAGCTTCTGCGAACAAAGCCTCTAATTCTTTTACTTTATCTTTTTTATCTTTTCTAACCATAAAAAAATCCTTGCAACCAAGGACCATCTTTTTACCTGCGATAGAAATTAAGGCAAGCCACTATCGGTCTTTGGTTTTAATTGTTCTTAAATTATATATGTTATGAAAGAATAGTGTAAATGAATTATAAATTTATATCTATTGGGATTGAGGGCCCCATGGTAGATGATAAATATGATGACTTAATATAGTCACCTTTTGCTGAAGCTGGTTTTGCTTTGTTAACTTCTGCTATCACTTCATTTAGGTTTTCTAAAAGCTTTGATTCATCAAATGAAATTTTTCCAATACTTAAATGTATATTGCCTAATTTATCATTTTTTATTTCGACTTTACCTTTTTTAAAATCTTCAACTGCCTTGGCCACATTTGGAGTAACCGTACCAGTTTTTGGATTTGGCATTAGTCCTTGGGGTCCAAGAATTTTACCAAGTTGACCTACTTCGGCCATCATTTCTGGTGTAGATATTACTATGTCAGCATCAAGTTTCTCTTCTGAAGCAACTTTAGTTGCAAGGTCTTTTCCTCCAACAATATCTGCACCAGCTTTTTCTGCTTCAGTGAGGGCCTCTCCACCTGCGAAAACAGCAATTTTGATATCTTTCCCCGTTCCATTTGGTAGAGATACAGTTGTTCTGATGTTTTGCTCGGGATCTTTTGTGTCTAAATTTAGAGAGAAAACTACATCAACCGATTCATCAAATTTTGCATTTGCAGTATCTTTACAAATTTTTATTGCATCAGTGGTGCTTTGTTTAATATCAGGGATCTGCCCTTTTATAGATTTATACCTTTTACCTTGTTTTTTCATTATTCTCCTTTTGGTTATATCGACTTTTGTCTCCCAAAATATTAATTTTCTACAGTAACTCCCATTGATCTGGCTGTTCCTGCAATTATTTTTACTGCAGCTTCTAAATCATTTGCATTGAGATCTTTCATTTTTGTTTCAGCAATAGTCTCAAGTTGTGATTTTGTTATAGATGCAACTTTTTCTTTATGAGGTTCTGCAGATCCAGATTCTAATCCAATTGCTTTTTTTATTAAATATGAAGCTGGTGCAGTTTTTGTTTCAAATGAAAAGGAATTATCTTCATATATTACTATTTCAACAGGTACTGTTTCACCCTGCCTACTTGAAGTGTCATTATTAAATGCCTGAACAAAATCCATGATATTGACCCCGTACTGACCTAATGCAGAACCAACAGGAGGCGCTGGAGTTGCTCCACCTCCAGGAATCTGTAATTTTAATTTTGCTTTAATCTCTTTTGCCATAATATTTTAATTCTTTACAATATCGGTGAACCCAAGTTCAACCGGTGTTTCTCTTCCAAATATATTAACTAAAACTGTAACTTTTGATTGATCTAGATTAATTTCCTCAATAATTCCATTGAAATCAGCAAAAGGGCCTGTTGTAACACGTACTGTTTCACCAACTTCAAAGTCTGGCTTGAACTTTGGACTTTCTTTTTTAACTTCAACTTCTTCGTTGCTTCCAAGAATTCTCTCAACTTCTCTTTTTGACAATGGAATAGGAACTTTTCCTGAACCCACAAATCCAATTACTGATGGTGTATTTCTAATTTCATACCAAGTAGTATCATCTAAATCCATTCTCACAAGGACATATCCTGGAAAAGTTTTTTTCTCAATATTGACTTTCTTTCCATTTCTAATTTCAACTACCTCATCAGTAGGAATAACAACTTCATATACCTGCTCTTCTAAGTGAAGGTTCTTAATTCTGGTTAATATATTTGTTTGAACTTTTTTTTCATGACCTGACTGGGCATTTAAAACAAACCATTCTCCTGGCATATCGTATGGATGAACTGATTGGTTTTGTTCTATATCTATATCTTGATCTTGATCTTCAACTTCGTCTAGTACAGTATCTTCACTCATAATATTTATTTATCCTCCAAGAGATAACATGCTAATTAAAGTATTTTTAAATCCAAAGTCCATTCCAAAAATAAGTAATGTCATTGTAATAATTGTAACGATAGTAACAATAGTAAAAGTGGAAAGGATCTGTGTAGATGGCCAATTTACTCTTTTTAATTCAGTCCTAACCTCTCCAAGATAATTTGAAATTTTCTTTAGTCTCGAAACCTTTTCATTGTTATATTTGCCAATATTTCTATCAGCCTTTTTTGCCAAACGTTCTTCACGTTCTGACATCCTTCTCATCTCTCTGTTCATTTCATTCATATTTACCTCTTAGCAGGGGCGGTGAGATTCGAACTCACAACCTCCGGTTTTGGAGACCGGCGCTCTGCCAGTTAGAGCTACACCCCTAATCTTATTCAATATCATCAGTCTCTTTAGATGAGCTCTTTATTCCAAAAACTAAAATTAGCAATGATATTAAACCAATCAAAGATAATAGTATTATTTTTGTTCCCTTATTAGTAGTCGTTTTTACTTTTTTATCTAGTGAGTCAATTACCTTGGAAGCAAAATCAGTGGGTATTTCAACTTCTTTATTTATTTCAGACTCAAGTTCTTCTCTAAATGCTTTATATCTTTTTCCAGCAATCTGACATTTTGGACAATACGAGATGTGATTATCAGCATCAAACATAAAATATTTACCGCTTAAATATGTTCTCATCATATGGTTTCTTTTTCTTCTACAAATTAAATTATCTTTGAGATTTTCAAATAATTCTTTCATGCTTCTATCTCCTCGAGAATATTTCTAAGTTTTTGATGAGCTCTATGCAGTCTTACTTTTGCTGCTGTGACGCTGATATCTAAATAGTCTGCGATCTCTTTATGGGATCTTCCTTCAATATTTTTAAGTTCAACAATTATTCTTTGTTCTAATGGAATTTGATTCAAAGCTTTTCTTAAGACTGACGACAGATCAGAGTTGATAGCTACAAGTTCTGGATCTTTTTTTTCATCAACTACAACTGGCTCTTGTGTGTCTTCAATATTTAGAGAATAATGTTTTTTTGCTTTCTTTCGAAGAGTCCAAGCTGTATTCACTGTTATTCTATAAATCCAAGTACCAAATGTAGAATCACCTCTAAATTTTCCAATTGCTTTCCATGCTCTAATGAATGCCTCTTGAGCAACATCATTGGCTAATTCTTGATTTCCAGTTAATTTAAAAGAAAGGGAAAAAACTAATTCTTGGTGTCGTTTTACAAGTTCCTCAAACGCACTTTTATCACCTAATTGTGATTTTTTAACAAGTTCAGAATTTGAAACTTCTTCACCAAAATCGTTCAATTTTGTTACGTTTTTCATCTACATTAAGAATAAAGTAATTTTCTATAATTTCTATCTTTTTTCTCTATGAAGTATATGTTTTCTACAAACTGAACAGTACTTTTTGAACTCCATTCTGTCTGGTGTGTTTGTTTTATTTTTTGTAGTCACATAGTTCTGTGCTTTACACTCTGTACACACCATTGTAAGTGGTGGTCTTTTATCAGATGCCATATTTCTCCTTTTCGTAGCGGCGGGCAGACTTGAACTGCCGACCTCACGATTATGAGTCGTGCGCTCTTACCAACTGAGCTACGCCGCCAAATCTAAATATAATTATAGACTTATGAGCCCTCTTCCGGGTTTGAACCGGAGACCTCTTCCTTACCATGGAAGTGCTCTACCAACTGAGCTAAGAGGGCAAGTGCCGGGAGAAGGATTCGAACCTACGTAGGCATAGCCGGCAGATTTACAGTCTGCTCCCTTTGGCCGCTCGGGCATCCCGGCATAACAATAAAGTCTCTATAAAGTTTAGATTACAAATAAAAATTAGTGAGATGAATTTTTAAATGATTAGGATATTTTTATGGATAAAAAAATTTTCAACTCATTAAATAAGTGGAAAGAAAACAATTTAATAACCGACACTACCTACCAAGAAATTATAGAATTCGAGAGTAATTCAAGCCCAACACAAAAATCAAAAGTCGCAAAAGCAATAACCTTAATTGGAAGCCTTTTTTTA
>Ga0209433_10000126_pt1 | contig 22532 bp, 25 predicted proteins | sample METZYME_5_50m_FD_187552 | JGI IMG/M metagenome (GOLD analysis project Ga0209433, IMG submission 187552) | Marine microbial communities from oxygen minimum zone in mesopelagic equatorial Pacific - METZYME_5_50m (SPAdes) (version 2) | ecosystem: Environmental > Aquatic > Marine > Oceanic | place...
TGATCATTAAAAGGTATTTTAGTTCCTTTTATTTCTTGAAATTCTTCGTGTCCTTTTCCAAGAATTAATAAGATTTCATTTTCTTTAATTAACTCCAAACCAAGTTTTATTGCCTGCTTCCTATCTGGTTCAACAATTAAATTACTATACTCGTGATCTTTTTTAGAATCATCCAAAATTGACTGGAAACTCTCACTTCTGCTGTTATCAGAAGTAAATATAACTTTTCTTGAATTATTAGAAGCAAATTGCATCATCCTTTCTCTATCAGAATTATCTCTTTCTCCTCCACAACCATAAACGATAACTAAATTTTCATAAATATTTGAGACCGATTTAATAACAGCTTTCATGCCACCTAAATTATGAGCATAATCAACTAAAATATTTTTCTTTTTCTTTGTGATCATTTTTGCCCTTCCCTTTGGAAGAATAAGTGATTCGATAATGTCTTTTTTCAAAAAAGTATTTTTTTCAATCTGGTTTGTGGCTGCTATTGCAAATATTAAGTTATAGATATTATATTTTTGGAAAAAATTTACTTTTAAATCTATGCATTCTCTATCAATTGTTAATTTAAACATACAGCTTGATTTATCAATTTTTACGATTGAAAAAAAGTAATCCGCTCTTCTATCTGTGTTACTTATAATGCATTTATCATGATCTCTTAATTGATTACTTATTAGTGAAGAAGAGGTCTCACAATCTCCATTCAAAATAATTTTGTTTTGTGAAGGAAAATTTAAAATCTTAAGTTTTGAAGCAACATAGCTTTCGATGTTTTTATGGAAATCTAAATGATCTTTTTCAATATTTAGGATAGCTCTTGTTTCCACCCCCAAACCAATCAATCTATTTTGCTCTAGACCATGGGAAGAAGCTTCAATACAAACATAAAGATCATTTAAATACGTTTCTTTAGAAATAAATTCAAATAGCTCAAATAGGTTAGGAGTAGTTGTATTTGTTTCTTGAAAACTTGTTCTGCTTTCAATTCCCAATGTTCCTACAAGAATTGCATCTTTGTTTGCTTTTTGAAGAATTTGGTAAGTAAAATGTGCTGTTGAAGTCTTTCCATTTGTTCCAGTGAACATCAGAAACTTTAAGTTCTCTTCACAAATGTTGTAAAAGTTGAGAAGTATATCTTTTTGTCTCTCATGTAAATTTTTAATATAAAAACAAGGTACCTTTTGCTTTTGATCATAATTGCTTTTGTTATGTAAGATGCAGCTTGCTCCATTAGCAATCGCTTCATCAACGAAATCTAGACCATGTGATTTCAAGCCTTGAAGTGCGATAAAGCAGTGGTTTTTTTCAATTAATTTTGATGAGCAAGATAATCCTGATATGGGAATATCTTCATTGAGGTTGACATTTAAGTCTCTTAAAGTTTTCATTTATTAAAATATCCCATATAAGCGAAAACATCATTTGAAATATTTTTAAATAGCGGAGCTGCAACAGATCCACCTGAGTATTTCTGAGATCCAAGACCATCAATATTTACAAATATTGTTAAATTATTGGATGGATTGGGGCCTATACCAATAAAAGAAGCAGTGTATGATGAGCTTTTATAATTGCCATCTCTAAGCTTTTCTGTTGTTCCAGTTTTACCACTAACATCATAATTTTCTGACTTAGCTAGAATTCCTGTTCCATTTTCAACAACTTCTGTCATTGCAAATAAAATATTTTTGGCAGTTGATTCGCTAATTACTTGCTCAGAAAATATTGGATACTCATCATCTTTTATTATTCTGAAATCATAGTAAAAGCCATGATTCGCAAAGATTGCATATGCTTGAGATATTTGAAATGGGGTAGCAGTTAATCCATAACCATAACCAAGTGTTGCTATCTCAATGTCAGAAATTTCATCTCTTGTATTAATTTCTCCGAATGAGGTTGATGGAAAATTAATATTCACGGGTTTTGAAAACCCAAATTTTTTATAATTTTCAATCAATCTATCTGCTCCCAAGAGAAATGAAATTTGGGTTGCACCTACTTGACTTGATTCTTTGATAACTTCAAATGCCTTTAGTTTTCCATACTTTTTTCTGTCATTAATTATATTGCCACCTATATCAATTTTAATTGGTAGCTCCATCTCAGTATCGATATCAATAAGATTATTTTCAATGGCTCCTGCTAGAGCTAGAGGCTTAACAATTGATCCTGGCTCATAACTTTCCAAAAATGCCCTATTCTTTTTTATGCTTCTCATAGGATTGTTTGGGTTATAAGAAGGATAGCTGGCAAGTGCTAATACTTCTTTTGCAGAATTATCTAGGATAATAACTGTCCCAGCGGTGCCATCATTATTTTTTATTGCTTCAACGAGATACTTATATGCAATATATTGAATATTGCTGTCTATCGTAAGATAAATATCCTTTGATTTCTCACCAAATTCTAAGATTTCTAGCCTTTCTATAGCGCTTCTAGCTCCATCTTTAAGAACTTTTTCTCTGAGAGGTTTTCCAGTTAAGATTGCGTTATAGCTTTTTTCCAGGCCCTCTAAACCATATCCATCTTTTCCAGAAAATCCTACTAAAGGAGCAACTTGCTCTCCAAGGGGATAATGACGTTTATAATTTTTTTCAAGCTCCAATCTATCTATTTTAAGAGATCTAATCTTTCGCATCTCATCAAAAGATAATGACTTCTTAATGAGTGATTTTTTATCAAAGTTTTCATATTTCAAGCCTTCAAGATTGATAATGTTTTGGATTCTTAAAAAATCATCTTGCTTTAAACCACTCAATGCAAATAAATCAAAGCCTGTGATACTTATTGCCAAAGGAATGCCATTTTTATCAAAGATCGATCCACGCTTGAATTCTATAATCCTTTCTGAACTGTTCTGATTATTCCCTTTTTGAAGAAGAAAATTACCTTGCTCAACTTGAACATAAATTATTCTCACCAAGATTGATAATATTGATAAGAAAAGAAATAAAAAAATTAAAAAAAGCCTCCAATTTTTATAGTAAATATTCATTTCACTTTCTTTGGCCTCACTTTTATCATCCCAAGATCCTCTTTAGCCTTTTTTTCAATCCTCGCGGGAGAGTTAAGGAAGAATTCCTCTGTTAAAAGTTGGTAATAGAGATTTTCTAATTCTTGATTTTGTGCAACAAGCGCTTCTTGCACCTTGAAGCTTGATCTAATTTCCCATCTGACATCAACAAGAATAAAAGATAAATATGTAATTATTACCAATTGAAAAAAAATTATTGGCAAGAAATAATTTTTCACTATATTTTCTCAAAAACTCTCATAATTGCACTTCTAGATCTTTTATTTCTTTGAAGCTCATCAATACTTGGCCTAATTTTTTTTGCTACTATTTTAAAATCTTTTATAACTCTATTGTTCAGAGGTATTTCTTTTGGATAACTAATCTTCTTTGGAGCAAATGTTTGTTTTACTGATCTATCCTCAAGGGAATGAAAGCTTATGCAAACTACTCTTCCACCAGTTTTTATCAAATCTTTTGATTTTCTAAGTCCGATTTCTAAATTATTAATTTCATCATTTAAAAAAATCCTCAAAGCCTGAAAAGTTTTGGTTGCAGGATGAATTTTTTTTGGTGATTGCGTTTTAGTTTTTTTAATGATTTCAGCTAAATCTAGAGTATTTAAAATTTTTCCTCTCTTATATGAATCAATAATTGCTCCTGAAATTTTTCTTGCTTCTTTCTCTTCTCCATATTTAAAAATAATATTTGCAAGAGTCTGAGCATCTATGTCTTGAAATAAATCCTCTAGTTTTTTTGATTGCGTAGTATCAATTCGCATATCAAGTGGTCCAGCTTCATTAAAACTAAAGCCTCTTGATGAGTCATCGTAGTGAGTTGAGCAAAGCCCAAAATCAAATAAGATGCCATCAGCTTCTTCAGAAGGGCATAACATATCTAAATTCTCAAAGCCTGCATGTTTAATAGAAAAATTTTTTTCTTTAAAATTTTTCTGAGCAAATCTAATTGCTTCTAAATCTTTATCTATGGCAAGCAGCCTTCCATCTTTAGAAATAGATTCTAATATCTTTTTGGAATGCCCCCCTCGCCCAAAGGTTGCATCAATATATTTTCCGGAAGTATTTGTGATTAAAAAATCAATTGATTCTTCCAGCAATACTGGAGAATGAAGCATTTTTTAGTCTACTTGCTTTCTCATAAAAGTTGGTACATCGAGGAAATCAATTGCCTCTGCAGACGATGTACCAACTTGTTGAACTTCTTTATTTGTAAGATCTTTATCTAATCCAACAGGTGAAAGTTTGATAGATGCTCGTGGCTTGTTATCGATAGCCAGCTTTGGAGATTTTTGGTTAACTCCAGTTGCTACAATTGTAACCATGAGCTCATCTTTAAGAGAAGGGTCAATTACGAGCCCATAGATGCATGTTGCATCATCGGCAGTAAACTCCTCAACAACTTCACTTACCTCAGTAAAATCTCCCATCGTTGGATCTTTGGCAGAAATATTTACAAGAACGCCTCTAGCATCCTTAAGGTTTATATCTTCAAGCAGTTCACTTCCTACAGCTAACTCTGCTGCATCTCTTCCACGATCTTTTGTATTTGATCTTCCAGTACCCATCATTGCTATTCCTTTTTCTGACATAACTGTTTTGACATCAGCATAGTCAACATTGATGAGTCCTGGTTTCATAATGATATCTGAAATACCTTGAACAGCTCCCTTTAAAACATCATCTGCTTGTGCAAAAGCCTCTGGAATCGGTGTATTTGCTCCAAGAACATCTATTAATTTCTGATTGGGAATCGTTATCAGACTGTCAACTTCTTCAACTAAAGCAGCTAAACCTTTCTCAGCAGAGCTCATTCTTGGCTTACCTTCAAATTTAAATGGCTTTGTTACCACCGCAACAGTTAGAGCACCTAGTTCTTTTGCTATTGATGCAATTACGGGAGCAGCTCCAGTGCCAGTTCCACCACCCATTCCAGCAGTTATAAATATCATATCTGAACCATGAAGAAGTTGTTCTATAGCCTCTCGATCTCTTTCTGCAGCTTGCCTTCCAACTTCGGGGTTTGCTCCTGCCCCAAGTCCTTTAGTCATTCCACCACCAAGTTTTAAAATAGTGGCGCCCTTAGCATTCTCTAAGGCTTGTGAATCTGTATTAGCGCATATAAATTCAACACCTTGGATTTTGTGATTCATCATGTGGATCACTGCATTGCCTCCGGCACCACCCACCCCAATAACTTTTATTTTTGCTTGATCGATATCATTTACAACTTCCCAATTCATTTCATCTCCCCTAAAAGCTCATATCTTTAATTGATTCTGGAAGAACTATATCTAGGATCTCTGTTGCAAGACTTCCTCCAGTCTGTCTTTGCTCCCAATTTTCTTGATTCCAAATTTCAAACTTATTACCCATTCCAATCAAACATATTCTGTTTGCATCCTCTATTTGTGCATATCTTTTGAGGTCAGAAGAAATTAAAACTTGCATCCTTCCTTTGGGTTCAAAGTCACAAACACTAGCATTACCAAGAATTGTCCATTGAAGATTTCTCACTACAGGATCTAGCCCTTGTAAAGAAGATAACTTTTCGGAAATTAAGACCCATTCAGTTCCTAGATAGACTTTAAGTGCTGGATATTGAGGGTCTTTAGTAATTACTATCTGGCTTTCATTTGAATCAATAAAGGCATCTCTGTATTTGGCAGGAAATGAAAACCTGCTCTTTTTATCTATGGAAATGTTATTAAAGCCAAACATCATTACATATTATAAAGTATTTACACACTTTACAATACTTTTAACGCACTTTATAACACTTTTTTATAAAGATATGAGTTGGTCTATAAGCCGGATTCTGTTCAAGATGATCATCTATCTCGATATTATGTTGCCATAATACTCTAGCGACCTACCCAAGCTCAGGATGAGCATTCCTATTGAGCTTCTATTTGGTCTTGCTTCAAGCGGGGTTTGCAATGCCATAAATGTTACCATTTATGCGGTAAGCTCTTACCCTACCTTTTCACCCTTACCCTAAGGCGGTATATTTTCTGCTGCACTTTCCGTAGACTCACGTCTCCCAGGAGTTACCTGGCGCTTTGCTCACGAAGTCCGGACTTTCCTCTGGATTTCCAGCGATCATCCGACCAACTCGGTTACATTTTATGTAAAAAAAACTTTTCTTCAACTTTTTTCAGTAAGCCACTTATAAAGATCTCTTTTATTTTGTTTAGTAATTAAACTCAAAAGCTTTGCTGCTTCACTGGGTGACAACTTTTGCAATACTGCCCTTTTTATGTCTTCATTTAAATTTACTTGAGAATTATCAATACCTTTTTCTCCCTCAACTAATAGACACACCTCCCCCTTAATGCTCAGAGTAGAAACTTTTTTTAGAATTTCTGCAATTGAGCCTCTGATTACTTCTTCATGTAATTTTGTCATTTCTCTACAAATGACAACTTGTCTAGATGGTAAAAAATTCTCTTTCATTACTGATAATGTTTTGATTAGTCTTTTGGGAGACTCAAAAAAAACCATTGTTGAATCATTTCTTATATTTTTCTTGAAAAGTTTTTTTCTTTCAGAATCTTTCCTTGGAATAAATCCAAAAAACATAAACTTATCTGTCCTAAGTCCTGACAATAATAATGAATTTATAACTGAAGATGGGCCTGGAATAACAGAAAATTCAATATTTTCTCTAATACACTCAGAAACTAGCAAGTGTCCGGGATCAGATATAAGTGGAGCGCCAGCATCCGAGATCACAGATATTGTTTTTCCTGCTTTTGCCTCCTGGATAATATGTTTTGTTTTAACTCGCTCATTATGATCGTTGAAAGAGAAGCTTTTCTTCTTAATTTTAAACTTATCAAAAATTTTATTTGCTCTTCTAGTGTCTTCAGCATATATGAGATCGCTGCTATTAAGTATTTCTATTGACCTTAGAGAAATATCATTTAAATTACCTATTGGAGTGCAAACTAAATAAATCATAAGTGAAAACTAAAAATATCAACAATTTATTAATTATAAGCTTTATTTGCTTATTTTTTCTTAGCTGCTCTTCAACGCAATTAGTTGATGTATCAGAAGAAGATCAGCTTAATGATTTGCTTAGTGATATTGGTAATGTTGAAATAAAAATTAATGCTAATGAGAATGTAAAAAAACTTGTCATTAAATCAATTGTTTCCCTTGATTCAAGAATAAAAATTAGTTTTGTTAATAAAATAGATAATGAAACCCTCTTTATATCAAACAATTTTCTCGATCAGAAATTTGAATACTTTTGTAAAACAGCAAATACTTATTTAGAGGAGATTACAAAGAAATATTTATTTGAACTCCAAAGAAATGAAGAAGTTTTTATTTTCTATAATGAAAATTTTAGTTATCAAGCAGGAGTCATTGAAAAGAACTTTCCCGGTGTTAGGCTTTTTAAGCTTGATAGCAATTATGATGATCTTGTCAAAGAAGTATTTGAGTTATCAGGCAGTTATAGTAGATCTAATTTAATCAGTAGATTAATCCAGGAAGAAGATTTGAACTTTGTACCACGACCAAGAAAAGATTTCGAAAGAATTTACATCATTGCTGAATATGATCAATCAAAGAATTTTGTTCCTTCACTTAAGTTTAACTATATTCTTGATAAAGAAATCTATGCATCTTCTCAATCGGTGACTAAAATTGAGGATAGAAAGAAACTGCTAGACTTTTCTGATGTCATTCTGACAGTTCCCAATTCTTTTATAAGAAATGATTCAACCAATCTAGATGAATTATCAAAACTATCGTTTTTGCAAGATCTAATTATTATTTCTGCAATTCAAAAAAATAATGGCAATTCTCAGATAATAGAGGGTAAGTTTGCAAATATTAGATATTCACAAAATACTTGCTCTGATATGAGTATGCAATTGGTAAAAATTGATAATCTTGGAAGATTTAATCTGCTCTAAGATCCTTTTCAATTGTTGTTAGGCTGTCAATAAAACCTGGTCTCTCAAAAATCTTATTTTGATAATCTAATAAAGGTTTAAGTTGTTTATTATATGGAAGATTTATACCCATTGAAGTTAGTCTCCACATAATTGGTGCAAGATAGCAGTCTACCAAAGTGAAATCCTCGTTCATAAAGAATGGAAATTCCTTGAATATAGGTGATATAGTTGCAAGTTCTTGTATAAGCTCTTCTTTAGCTTTTTTCTCATTTGCTTTTCTTAGTTTTCCAGAAATAATCGAATCGACTAATGGGCACCACTCTCTATCTATCCTCAACATAAGCTCTCTACAATTTGCTCTTGCTACTGGATAAACAGGTAGTAATGGAGGGTGTGGAAATCTTTCGTCAAGATATTCCATCATCACAGATGTGTCATATAAAGCTAAGTCTCTATCAATAAGAATTGGTAGTTTGTGATAAGGACTAACGGACAATATGTCATCAGGTGCCTCTTCAATATCAAATTCTCTAATTTCACAAGCAATGTCTTTCTCAGCCAAAACTATTCTTACTCTGTGGCTATAATGATTGTCTCTTTCTGAATATAAAATCATATTGAAGTTCTCCTAGTGATAGTCTTTTTGATATTCTCTGTAGAGAAGCGCAGAAAGAAATGTAAATATAATAAAGAATATTATCGCATACACTCCCATTCTTTCTCTTTCTGCCCTGCTTGGCTCACCTACATAAGTCAAAAAATTTGTGAGATCATATATAAATTCGTCAAACTCTTCAACATTTAGAAGACCTGAGCCATCTTGATGCTTAAGATAACCACATTTTTCTTTGGTAATAGTTTTTCCAAATTCATCTCTTTTTTCGCCGCCATTTTTTGCCAATACAGGCACATCTTTACACCCAAGCTTTTGGCTACCTTGAATTTGAGCCAAAATATTAGGCATATTTACTCCAGGATAAACTAAATTATTAGATCCATAAGCTGTAGAAGTATCATCATAAAAAGCTCTTAAGTAAGTATATACCCAGCTTGAAGTTCTTTTTCTTGCTACCAATGTTAGGTCAGGAGGAGCATTATCAATTGCTAATTCATGTATTGGTGCGACCATTAAATCATATGGGCCAGCATCCTTGTCTGGAACTAGGTATTCAAAGAAAATATCCTCCGGTATCTGAAGATCATTTGCAACTCTGCCCCATCTAGAATATTTCAATGAATGACAGCTATAGCAATACTTCATAAAAGTCCCAACGCCTCTTTGTAAAGAGGCCATATTGTTTAGATCCGGTTTAAATTGGTCACAAGGGCCGTAGTCTTTGCAAGGTCCTCCCTCAGCTGAATTCAAAGAGGGTGAGAAGAATAAAGATACAAAACTAATTACAAGAAATGTCTTAATCACAATCTTTCTGGTACCTCATAGGTTTTTTCAATACTTGTATAAATGGGCATCAAAAGGAAAAAGGAAAAATACATTACAGTACATATCACTGACATTATTTTTCCAGTTTCAGTGACTGTCACAGTACCTAAATATCCAAGAGTTATGAAACTCACGACAAATAATACTATAGCTATTTTACTTAAAATACCTTTATACCTAATTGAAGCTACATTGCTTCTATCGAGCCACGGAACAACAAATAAAATTGCAACTGCTGCAGCCATAACTATTAGGCCTCCCAAAGGATCGGGTATAGCTCTAAGCATTGTGTAATAAGGTGCATAGTACCAAACAGGCGCTATATGCTCTGGTGTTACTAGTGGATTTGCTTCCTCAAAATTAGCTAATTCTAGGAAATATCCGCCACCTTCAGGAAAGAAAAACATAATAATACAGAAAACCAGACCAAAAACTCCAATAGCCGGCATTGCGCTTAGAACTTTATATGGAAAGAATGGAACACTATCCAGAGGAACTCCATCCTCATCAATAAACTCTTCAATATCGACACCTTCAGGATTTCCAGCTCCTACCTCATGAAGTGCAACCAAATGAAGAAAAACAAGAGCAATCAAAATAAGTGGGAGTGCAACAACATGAAGAGCAAAAAATCTTGAAATTGTTATTCCAGAAATATAGTAATCGCCTCTTACCCAAACTTCTAATGATTCACCTATGTAAGGTATAGCACCAAATAGGGAAATAATAACTTGAGCTCCCCAATATGACATTTGCCCATAAGGAAGAACATATCCTAAAAAACCTTCAGCCATCATCACCAGGTATATAGTCATACCAAAGATCCAAACAAGCTCTTTTGGTTTTTTATAAGACCCATAAAGAAGACCTCGGAACATGTGGAGATAAACTATTGCAAAAAACATAGATGCACCCGTAGTATGCATATATCGAATAATCCAACCGTAATCAACATCTCTCATAATGTACTCAATTGAAGCGAATGCACCTTCTTCAGTGTTGGAATAAGGCATCATTAACCATATTCCAGTCACAATTTGAAGTATTAAGACTATTGAGGCCAAAGCACCAAATAAGTACCAGAAATTAACTTTCTTTGGTACGGGATGCTTCGAAAGATGCCTTTCAAATGTGTTAACAATTGGTAATCTGTAATTAATCCAATTTAAAACCTTTGTAACCATTATCCTTCTTCTCCGATTGTTAAAACACTCCCCTCAAAAAAGTGAGGAGGTACTGTTAAATTAGTGGGGGCAGGAACACCCTTATAAACTCTTCCAACGAGATCAAACATTGACCCATGACATGGACAGAAAAAACCACCTGCCCAGGTAGAATCCCAGGGCTTTGGCTCTACTTCTGGATAGTATTTTGGCGAACAACCTAAATGGGTGCAAACACCTGATAATACTGAATATTCTGAACTTAAAGATCTTGTAGAATTAATATTTTTATATGGTTCATCAATATTATCAGAATTTGGGTCTGCTAATTTAGAAGTAACTGCACTTAAGCCTGACAAAGCAGATTGAGAGTGTCTTATTATTAAAATTGGCTGTTTTCTCCAAGAAACCTGTATTTGTTGTCCAATCATCATTTTTGAAACATCAACCTTAACTGCTGAACCAATTGCTTTAGCTCTTGCGCTGGGATTCCAGGCAGTAATGAAGGGAGTAGCTGCAAAACCAACACCAGCCGCTGCAAAACCTGCTGTTAAACCAATTAACACCTTTCTTCTGCCTTGATCAGCACTATCAGAGGGTGTTTCATCATCTATATCTGAAGGTTTTGCTGAGATACCAAAATCTTCAAAGACATTAAGAAAATGTTCGCCTATATCAGAAATATCTGTGTTTTCAAGCTCGTTTAGAGCATTAATGAGCATATCTCTGCTTGATATTGCTTCATCTAGAACCTTAGTTTTTAACGAGGTTTTAACAAAATTCGTTCCAATAATACTGGCAACCCTTTCACTAACTCTTTTTTGAAAAAAATAGATATCGCTATTTGCACCTCTAAGAGTAAGATATTTTTCAGCAGTTTCAGACATTATTTTTACTTTTTATTGATTAATTTGGTAGAAATTGTGATGAAAAATTGATTTGTACCCACGAATAAATGAATAAGTACCCATGGGATTAATATTTGAAACCACAAATAACGAGTATATGCTAAAAAAAAGACCAGAAAAGGCTTTAAAATCAATAAAATCCTCAATATTTGTACCCATATACTTCCTTATGTATATTAATAAAGTACGCACAATATAATACAAAAATGTACATAATGGAAGTACATATTGAGAAAAAAATTGCTTTATCTTTTTGAAAATTGTGAGCTTTTTCTTGCCTTCTTAAGACCAGGTTTTTTCCGCTCAACTTTTCTTGAATCTCGAGTCAGAAAGCCAGCTTTTTTGAGCTGTGGCCTTAATTCCTCATCAAATAGTAAGAGGGCTCTAGATATACCATGCCTTATCGCCCCGGCTTGTCCAAAACTACCTCCGCCCTTAACTTTTGCATCAATATCAACTTTATCTACTAGATTACAAAGCTCCAAAGGTTGTTTAACAAGCATTTGAGCAACCTGTCGTCCAAAATATTCTGATAATTCTTTATTGTTAACTCTTATTGCTCCCTGCCCCTGTGACAGATAAATTCTTGCAGAAGATGTTTTTCTTCTTCCTGTTGCATACAATCTTTCAGTGCTCATAATTTAGGATTCCATTCACTAGGATTCTGTGATTGATGAGGATGCTCTGCTCCTCGATAAACTTTTAATTTTTTTATCATTGACTTACCTAATTTATTTTTGGGTAACATTCCTTTCACAGCATTTTCAATAATTCTTTCAGGATTATTTTCAAGTACCTCTTTATATGATCTTTCTTTTAATCCTCCAGGGTACAAAGAATGCTTATAATATTTCTTTTGATCAGCTTTATTACCAGTAACTTTTAACTTTTCAGCATTAATTACAACTACAAAATCACCCCCATCAACATGAGGTGTAAAAGTAGGTTTATCTTTTCCTCTTAATTTGTCAGCAATTTTCGTTGCAAAACGACCTAAAACCTTATCAGAGGCGTCAAAAATAACCCAATCTCTTGAAACTTCGGTATTTTTTAAACTAAATGTTTTCATATCAATTTTGTGTGGATGAATATTAAAGGTTAAGCGTTATTTAATCAATAATTTTTATGATTTATTTATTTATTAATATCTCGCATTTCTTCCAATCTGCTCAGCGTCCTATCCCATAAAAAAATAAGTTCCTTACCTTTATATAGGTTTCTTATATCTTCATTGTTAATAAAGAACTTTATTTTAACTTTTTCAATATATGCAATGTCTATAAAGCCAATAAATCTTCTAATTACATCTTTACCGTAATCATCATATTGTTCAAAATCATCAATGAAAAACCACTCAAAGTTTTTACATATAGCTAAAAAATCAGAGATTGCTAAATTTTGTTTAAAAAAATCTTTATATGAAAGCCAGATGAAATCTTTAGTCGAACCTTTACATGAGAATTTTCTATCATTTATTAAAAATTCTTTTTTTAGATCCCCAATAAAGTTAAAATTTTTCTTTATGAACTCAAAAATTAACTCATCGTTAGTTTCTTTTATATTTTGAGAGGAATTTAAATCAATATTTCTTAATCTGTAGTCTCTATCTCCAGTAAATTCATAAAGAATAAGGTTTTTCCCAAGTTGTTGCATCTGTTTTATGAATTTATCGCGTTGCAATCCATTTTTGTACAAGCTATCGATATCTGCATTAGATGTAAGCATTAAAAATACATTCATATTCGACAATAAATTTAAAAGCTTTCCAACTATCATTGCGTCTGAGACATCCTCAATTTGGAATTCATCAATAAATATTACTTCGTAATTAGAAGATATTTTTTTTGCAATCTTTAATAGTGGGTCTTTTGTATTTTTAAATAACTCAAGCTCTCCATGAATAAATCTCATAAATTCTATGTAATGATAAGAAAGTTTTTTATTTGTAATTTCATTAAAAATTGAGCTTAAAATCATTGTTTTGCCCCTTCCAACATCGCCATAGACATAACATCCATTTTTTAACTGTTTCCTAAAATAATTTAGGAAAGAGGGTTTTCTTGGGAGATTTTTTTCAATAACTTTAAGAAATTGTTGCTGTTCATCATTTAAATGAATGTCATCTTTTAAAAACTTCTTTAAAATAGATTGATACATATTTGGAAAATGAGAAATTACAAGTTTATCATTAGTGGCATAATAATTGCTTTATTTGTTGCCTTAGTTTCATTCGAGTTTGGATATAAGAAAGGTTCAGATGAAAACTTATCATTTGCCGCTGAAAAAGCTCTTTCTTCAGTAGTTAACATTTTTATTAGTAATAGAGGAATTAATAGAAATAGAAATGCTGTTGGTTCTGGAGTAATATTTTCTAAAGAAGGTCATATTGTCACAAATACTCATATCTTAAATAATGCATCGTCAGTTTTTGTTGAATTTAACGACGGAGAGTTAACAGAAGCAATTTTGATAGGAGCTGATAAGTATTCAGATATTGCTGTATTAAAAATTAATGGCTTTGAAGATTTAAACCCGATTGAATCAGCTGAATCAAATAACATTAAAGTGGGTGATGAAGTTCTTGCAATTGGTAATCCATTTGGGGTTGGTAAAACGGTTACAAGTGGCATTATTAGTGCAACTGGAAGAGATTATGGGAATCCATATCTTGAGTTGCTTCAAACCGATGCAGCTATAAATCCAGGGAATTCTGGGGGAGCTTTGCTGAATGAGAAAGGAAATTTAATTGGAATAAATTCTAGTATATATTCTAAAACAGGAACCTACTCAGGTATTGGTTTTGCAATTCCATCTGAGAAAGTAATCCAAGTTGCTTCTGAACTTATTAAATTTGGAAAGGTAAGGAACTCGTGGATAGGAGATTTCCAAGTAAGGCAAATAAGACTAAATTTAGATAATAATTTAATGCCCGCTTTGAGTATTATTAAAATTGATAATAAGACTAATCTTAAAAATCCTCTTGAAATGAATGCTATTTCTGAAGGTGATATTATTTTAAAAATAAATGAATTGCCGGCTACCTGGAACAATCTTACAAATGCTCTTAAGTTAACTCTTCCAGGCGATGAGATCTTGTTTGAAATATATGGCAAAGATAGCAATAAAGAGGTTCTTGTTAAAACTACTGCCTCTAGTTAGGAAGCCTCATTATTTCAGCACCGAGATTAGATAGCTTCTCCTCAATCCTCTCATAACCTCTATCAATGTGATAGATTCTATCAACTATAGTTTCTCCCTTTGCGACTAATCCAGCCAATATTAGGCTAGCTGATGCACGTAAATCAGTTGCCATTACTTGCGCACCTGAAATAGATTTCACTCCATTTATAACTGCTGTAGTGCCATTAATTGTAATATCTGTGCCCATTCTATTTAGTTCTTGAACATGCATAAATCTATTTTCAAAGATTGTCTCTTTTACATGAGATTCTCCTTTTCCCATGCAATTAAGGACAGTAAATTGCGCCTGCATATCTGTGGGAAATCCAGGAAATGGAGCAGTAACTATGTCTACTGGCTTAATATTATTTTTTGTCATATCCAATGAAATAGATTTCTCATTTGAATCAATTACAGCACCTACCTCCATAAGAGTTTGTATAATTGCGCCCATCCGACTTGGGTCTATTTTATTAATCGTAATTTCTCCATTTGTTAGAGCTGCTGCTACAAGATATGTTCCTGCTTCAATTCTGTCCGCAGGAATCGTGAAGGATGTTCCGCTAAGTTTTTCAACTCCTTCAATTCTTATTTCATCCGTTCCCGCTCCTGAGATCTTAGCTCCCATTGAGTTCAAAAAATCTGCGAGATCAGATATTTCAGGTTCTTTGGCAACATTTGTAAGAATTGTAACTCCCTCAGCTAATGAGGCAGCCATCATCAAATTCTCTGTTCCTGTTACGGTTACACCTTCAAATTCTATTTCAGCTCCAATAAGTTTTTTTGCTTTAGCTTCTATATACCCGCTTTTAAGTGATATCTCTGCTCCAAGTTTTTCAAGCGCATTCAAATGATAATTTACAGGACGGCTACCAATGGCGCAGCCTCCAGGCAATGCAATCTTTGCATACCCATATTTTGCTACCATTGATCCTAAAACTAGGATAGATGCTCGCATAGTTTTTACAAGTTCATATCTTGCCTCAAGGTTTGATAGATTTGAGGTGTTTAGTTTAAAGTTCATCTTCTCATCAAGAGAAATATCTGCACCCATCGAGCCAATAAGCTCAAACATGGTGGTAATGTCCTGAAGGTAAGGCAGATTTTTAAGAGTGATATCGTCTGATGAGAGAATTGATGCAGCGATTACAGGTAAAGCAGCATTTTTAGCTCCTGAACAGTCGATTTCTCCTGAAAGACTTTTTCCACCTTTTATTAATAATTTTTCCAACTAAACCTCGCTTGGTGCCTTTAAATCCAAACTTATTGCATGCAGTTCACCTGATTGAAGTAATTCTGAAAACAACTTCATGATTCTTTTATGCCTCTCCAAGGCGCTCATACTATTAAAGTCCTCAGAAATAATTCTAATTGAGAAATTGCAATCCTGACCACTTACAGAAATATCAGTGACATCATCCAAATAAGATCCGATTATTTCTTTAATCTGACTATTATCCATCTATAAAAGCATCCGATTTCCATTCAGAAATTATTTCAGCAATATTTTCATTTTTTTCAAATGCTAGTGCTTGAAATTGATTATGAAATGTTTGCCCTAAATTAATTCCATTAATTATTATATTCACTATTTTATAGGTGCCATTTTTATATTCTCTTAACTTATAAATTATTGGATATATGTTGTTTGTGGTTAGTAAGTTTTGTTTGACGCTAACTATCTTATTTTTTTTCTCATCATAAGAGAAATCTGTGATTATCTGAGCATCATCCCATTGTGCAAGTGTTTCTGCATAAGTATCAAGTAGCGAGATTTTAAAAACTTCAATAAATTGATCTCTTTCCTCTTTTGTTGCACTCAAATAATACTTTTTACCCATAACGCTGGCACTGACTCTATTAAAATCTATTAGTGGTTCAAAAATATTTTTTATCTTATCCTTGAAAAGTTCTGGATTAGTGACGAATAATTCATTTTCTTTTGTCAAAACAACAACCATTTCTTGGGATTTAATATCTATTAATTCAAAAGGATTCTTATTAATGTCTGCATTAGTTGAGGATGATAAAAATAAGAATGTGAGTAATAAATTTCTTTTTAAGCGCCACATTGCATTATTATACACTTGTTAGTTTTTAAATTTTTATGCAAAAGACATTTCTTTCATGCCTTATTATTTTTGTTTCTGGCTTTATTTGTAGCGCTGAAATGAGCTTAGATATATCTGAAAAAATAGATATTTATTCTGACATTATAGAAATCAAAGAGAATAAAATCGAGTTCAAAAACAACATAGTTTTTAAATCTAATTCATATGAGATATTTGGCGAAATTGCAGAGTATGATAGAGGTATGGACCAAATAAAGATTAAAGGGTCTCCAGTTAAATTCAAAATAATAAGTGAAGAAAATTCTTTTAAAGGTTTTTCAAATATCATAATCATTAATGAAGATGAAATAACTATTTCTGGAAATGCTTTACTAGAGAGCGATTCATCCAGAATAAAGGGTGAATTTGTGAAATTCAACATAAGTTCGGGAGAGCTTCAAATTAACTAATATGAGTGTTCTAAGTGTAAAAAATCTATCAAAATCAATTAAAAACAATCTAATAATTGATGATATTTCATTTGATATAGCTAAAGGTCAGATTGTTGGGCTTTTGGGTCCAAATGGGGCTGGAAAAACAACCACCTTTTATTCAATTTTAGGCTTAATAAAAGTAGATAGTGGAAAAGTTTTTCTTCAAGATAAAGAGATAACAAAGATGCCACCTCATTCAAGAGCTGCAGTCGGAATGAGCTATCTTCCACAAGAGCCATCTGTATTTAGAAATCTTTCAGTAAAATCGAATATCTTAGGTGTTGCCGAGAAGAATTTCTTAGACAGTGAAGAACTTAAAAGTTTCTATATAAAAACTATGAAAGAATTTGGTTTGATGGATATTGAAGATTCATTGGGATATGTTTTATCTGGTGGACAAAGACGAAAAGTTGAAATTGCAAGATGTCTGGCTTCAAAACCTAAGTTAATTCTTTTAGATGAGCCATTTGCTGGAATAGATCCTTTGGCTATTGAAGATATAAAGAATGTACTACAGAGCCTCTCAGAGAAAGGTATAAGCATCTTAATTACTGACCATAATCTGAGAGAAACCATTGATATTTGTGATTATTCCATAGTTATAAAAGATGGAAGAATACTTGATAAAGGCGAAAAAAATTATTTGATCAATAGTTCTTTAATTAAAGAGGAGTACTTCGGTAGAGTTTTTGATTAATGGAAACCAACAATCAAGAAAGAATATTTGAAATTCTAAATGAAAAGTCTGAGGATAAGTTTGGACAAGTTCAAAAAATTCTCTCTAAAATGGACTCACATGAAATAGCTCATTGCTTAGAATCAACTCCTTCAGAACATCGAAAAGTAATATGGTCAATAATTGATAAATCAAATGAAGCCGAAGTTTTAAGTGAACTTGGTGAAGAAATACAACAAGATTTATTTCACGAAATATCAAACGAAGAATTGCTAGATTTAGTTCAAAATCTTGAGCTTGATGAGATGGTAGATATTCTTCAAAACCTTCCTGAACAAAGAAAAAGCTCGCTCTTATCAATGATGTCTAAAATTGATAGACAAAGAGTTGAAATAGTTTTGGAATATCCCGAAGATTCAGCTGGTGGCTTACTTAATAATGATATTATCAGCGTTCAAAAAGATTCAACTCTCAATTTAGTTCTTGAGTATTTGAGATCAGTTGGCAGCATTCCTAAAAATACTGATAAGTTATTTGTTGTTTCAAAAAATAATAATTTTATTGGTGAACTTAAGGTTTCTAAGATTATATCCTCAGATCCAAATCTTAAGGTATCTGATGTTATGGATACCGAACCACACTCTTTCAAGGTTAATGAGTCTGATAAAGAAGTATCAAGATTTTTTGAACAAAACGATTTAATTTCTGCTGCAGTTATTAATGATAGAAATGAGCTCATAGGGAGAATTACAATCGATGATGTTGTTGATGTAATTATTGAAGATGCTGATCAAAATTTTTTGAGCATGGTTGGTATTGCTGAGGATACCTTTTCACCTCCAGCGAGAGCTGCAAGACGAAGAATTATTTGGTTAGGATTAAATCTTATTACAGCATTTGTTGCTGCTTTGGCCATAAATATTTTTCAGGATACTATTGAAAAAGTAGTATATCTTGCAGTTTTAATGCCGATAGTTGCCAGCATGGGTGGAGTTGCAGCAACTCAAACTTTAACTATTGTTTTAAGAGGACTTACTTTAGAACAAATTTCTAACTCCAATCTTGGTTGGCTTTTTAAAAGAGAGCTTGCAGTATCAATACTTAATGGAATTGTTTTATCTCTTATAATTAGTTTAGTTACATATCTTTGGTTTAATCAATTAGTTCTTGCTTTGTTGATTGCCGCTGCAATGATAATTAATTTGTTGAGCTCAGTTTTTGCAGGAGTATTTGTACCTATTATTTTAAGAAGACTTAATCAGGATCCAGCTATTGCTGGTAGTGTTATAGTCACTACTGTGACTGATGTTGTAGGGTTTGTTTCATTCCTCGGGCTCGCAACAATATTCCTTTTATAATCTATCAAGCTTTGGTGAATCTAGAGCTCCATTGACTTTATATTCTATTGTTGATATTTCCTCTATTTGTTCCTCGAAAACATTTCCGATAATAGCTGTTCCTGCAGCCATTCCAATACCTCCAAAAATAGCTGCATACCAAGGAATGTTTTCTTGTAAATTTAGTCTCAATGAAAGCTCCAAGTCTAGTTCTTTGAAGAGACCGGAATCATCTTTTATAATAAATCCATTCCAATCCATGTTGCCAAAATCAGCTTCAAATGAAAATTCATCGACAATTCTTCCATATTTTTTTGAAAAAATAATGCTCCCACTTCCTCTTTTAAATTTTATGTATTCATCTGTTGATGAGCCATCATACCCATCAAAAAAAGACTGAATATTTAATAGCCCAACTAAATTTAGTAAAGCAGAGTTAGGATTGTCTTGATTAATTTGGAAATCTTTTGCAAGAAAGTCTAAGTTACCTTCAATATTCTTTAATTCTAAGAGATTATTCCACTGAATATTTATATTTGATCTTAGATAATCAATAGGAGGAAAATTTTGAAGCTGTAATGAGTTCTTAAGATCATTAAACTCATAAGAACCTTTTATTTTATAGAAATCTTGAGTGGTATTAATTGAAAAATATGCTGGTTCATTTTCATAATCAGAAATCTTAAGAAAATCACTTTTAATATTAATATTATTTAATGTCAGGACTTCACCATTTTTTAGGTAATAAAAATCTATTGAGTCAAATTTTGCACCATTTAAAATTATATTCTTTCCAGTAACTCTAAACTTTAAATTTGGCAGTATGAAAGCCTCTTCCTCTGACTCTTCAAAATCAAAATCTATGTTTGAGTCGTAAAGGTCAACTCTAAAAAAACTTGATTTATCTCTTGCTAGAGATCCTCTGAGATTTTCACTATTAAAATTTAATAGTAAATTTCCATCATTAAAAGATCCCGAGAGATCGACACCAGATTTAGAATCTGTAAAGAAATTAATACTGGATGAATTTTGTATTTCATTTCCTGACAAGTAAAGATTCATTGAAAGATCATTAAAAGAAATAAAATTTTGAGAGAAAACATTACTAAAGTCCTCTATATATATGTCAGTTTTAACTTTAAATCCGTCCTCGAGATATTTAATTTCTGACAGATCTTGGAAGCTTATAAAACCAAAGTTTTTATTTTTATTATTCTTAAAGTTAACGAAACCAGATGTGAATAGTTGTATATCATTTTTAAAATTTAGTACGCCTAATGGAAGAATGTCTTCAGCATATTCATTGATAGAATTATGATAGGATATATATTTCAACTCCCTTAAATTTATATCAAATAATCCAGAGATCTTTTCAAAAGGAAGACTCTCATAAGAACCTTTCTCTAATATTATTTTAGCTTCTTTTGAATTAGCTGTTACATAAGCCTTACTTGCATTAAGAATTCTTTCAGCTCCAATATTGAGGGCTATATCAGAAAGTAGAAGTTCATTATTTACACTTATTTCAGCTCCATCAATAAACTCAAAAAAAAGTTCTTCTATTTTTCCTTCATTAATAAGACCTGACAGAGTATTTTTTAAATCTTCTGAATTTTTGGGCAGAAGAGATATATAGTCTTCAGTTGAAATTTGGGATGCATTTATTTTTAAATAATTAATTCTTTGGTAACTGTCAAAAAAATATCCTAAAAGATTTAAACCAATCTTAATTTCGTTGATTTTAATATTTTTAGTTTCACTCTGTAGGGATGCGTATTTAAAAATTATTTCAGGATATAAGGGATTCTTATTTGTAGAAAGCTCTTCGAAGCTAAAAGAGTAATCTTGGTATTGATATCTTTCAAAGATTTTAGAAAAAACATCTGGCTTTGAAAGGAATAAAAAATACGATAATGTAATTGCCAAAAGAGGTGTGAATATAATCAATAATATTCTTAATGCCAATGAATTTTTCATCTTTTAAATATTTGTTTTTTGAATTAGAAATTTTCCTATGCTTGGTATTAAAAGATACGAAATGAATGCAAAAAAGAAACTCAAAAAAACCACTAAATACTGAAAATTCATTGTGGCAAGTAAAATACTCTTAAAGCCAACAAAAAAGCCAACAAAAAAACTAAAGGCAATTGTAATTTGCAGTGCTGAAAACATTCTTAACCTGAAATAGTTATAGTTAATAATAAGGATCGTCAATGTAAATAAGGAAGCATGCAGTCCAAAAAATATATTTTGATGAAGATCTATCATAAAACCAATATAGGCACCAAAGAAGGAATTAATCTTTTGTGGATTTCTAAAAGATAAGTAGCAAAGAAATAAGTATGTAAAGTTAGATATTATTAAATAATCAAACAAGAATGCATTAACTTTTAGATCAATTGTACTGAAAACTATAAAAATAATTGTCAAATAGGCAAATTCAGATAATTTCATTATTTTAGAACTCCAAAAAAGTTTGATGACAATGGATCTGCATTGAGTTCAATTATGAGTCTAACTTCTCTGTTTGATAATTCTTTTATTTCAGAAATATTTCCGATTTCCACTCCTTTTGGAAATATTCCTCCTAGCCCAGAAGAGAGAAACTTTTGATCTTCTTCAAAAGAATTAGCCCCAAGTGTTAAATCAATATCACAGAATATTTTTTTTGGTACCCCTAATCCTTTTGCTTCGCAATAAAAATTGTTTTCGTCCTGAATTGGAATAATGTGATCTTTATCGCTCAATAAAATAGCTTCGAATAAATTCTTATTAATTTTTATAGTTTGGCCTATTATGCCCTCTGAATTGATAAGCACCTTGAACGAATTAACGTCATCATCTATTTCTGGCCTTAAAAAGATTCTATGTTTGTCACAGCAAAAGTATTGATTAACATCGAAACTCACTACTTTGGAAGGGATCAGTACAGAGTTTATTTTTTCAATATCAACTTCACCAAAGAAAATGTTTCTGTTTACAATTGATTTGTTAGAAACTATGTAATTCTTTATCAGTTGATAATTTAATTCTGCTTTTAATTCTTCGTTCTCTTCCTTGATATTTCTTGAATTTACGATGCTTGAAGCTGAATTGTATATAGGTGAAAAGATAACTTGCTTAGAAAATACTTTTATAAATATAGAACTAGAGTTATAAAAGTCTTGTATTGGTTTAAAAGTGTTAAATCTGAAATCTAGAAATAAAAAAGAAGAACAAAAAACAAATACTGATATCAATATAAATCTTGATGATTTATCAGGCAATCTTGCCATACTACTCAGTTGATAATAGATCTATGTTGTATTTATCTATAATTTCTAA